>JGI24817J26689_1000041_pt1 | contig 24310 bp, 23 predicted proteins | sample METZYME_3_300m_FD_26689 | JGI IMG/M metagenome (IMG submission 26689) | reverse complement strand
AAAACTATGGTCTTCTTCTAAAAAAAATGAAATCAGAAACAACAAACCCCTATCACAATGCAGCAAAACACATTTTACAATAAATTTCTTTTGTCCATAAAAACAGTTTTTCTTTGGATAGTGGTTAAGCTCTTATATGGCTTCAACAAGTTTACCGTTGAGGGTGAAAACAATATCAATGCTTTAATCAAAAACAATCGATCTTTTATTTTGGTTTCTTGGCATGGAAAAATTTTAACCGTTTTTCATTATTTTGCTAATAAAAACTACATTGGATTAGCAAGCATAAGCAAAGATGCCGAACTAATTGTTAGGGTTGGAGAATTGATTGGGTATTCGTTTGTAAGGGGGTCTAGTTCTAGAGGAGGATCAGGTGCATACAGTGATATGATTAGGCTTTTAAAAATTCCGTCTACTAAAATTATCATTACCCCGGACGGCCCTCAGGGACCAGAACATGTTCCGAAACCTGGCGCTATTAAGCTAGCACAAAAAACTGGGGTTCCAATAGTTCCTGTTATTGGTCATGCAAAAAGAAGTTGGGTATTTAAAAATTGGCATAATTTTTATTTAAGCAAGCCTTTTAGTCCAATCAAGCTAGTTGTTGGAGAACCAATATACTTCCAACCGGAACAAGATTTAAAAGATTGTATAAAAATACTTAAAGAGAAAATAAGTTTTATTGACAAAATTGCATCTCAACATGAATAGTTTTTATTATGGGCTTAAGGTTTGGGCTTTAGTTATTTTTTTATCTTTATTCCCAATACATATTTTTTTAATAAGAATAAAAAATTTTTTATACGACTACAATTTTTGGAAGCCAAAAAAATCAAGGGCCAAAGTTATTAGCGTTGGCAATCTCTCGTTGGGCGGCTCTGGAAAAACGCCTTTTACAATTGCTTTATCAAAGTTTTTAATTTCAAAAAATTATTCCGTGGGCATTGTTGCTACAGGACATGGAAGAAATAATAATAATTTTTTCTTCGGTCAAAGTTTCCTTATGGAAAACCAGTCGTGGGAAGAAGCGGGAGATGAAACTGTTTTATTAAAAAATAATTTAAACGATGTACCTATTTATGTTTCTTGGGGGAAAAAAAACAAAGTACATGGAGTAAATTATCTTTCTGAGAAGAATAATTGTGATATAGTGATATTGGATGATGCTTTTCAGCATCGTAAAGTTTATAGAGACCTTGATATTGTATTAATTTCTTCTGATGATCTCATGGGTTCACAAAAAATGTTTCCATATGGGCTGTTGCGTGAACCTGTTTTGGGGCTTAAAAGGGCTAATATGGTCATAGAAACAAAAGGAAACCTGTTTAATGAAGACAGTGGGGCTCAAAATCAGTTTATTCTTCATTGGGAATTTAACGATTATCTTTTGATGCCCAACGACGAAACATGTGCAATAAGCGTTTTAGAAAAATACAATAATATTTTATCTTTGTGTGCAATTGGAAACCCTGAAAGCTTTAAAAAAACACTAGAACTCTTAAAAATAACCCCTAAAAAATCTTTAGTATATCCAGATCATTATCCGTTTAAAAAAAGAGATATTCACAAGATTAATCAATTTATAAATAAAAATAGTGTGGATGCTATTTTGTGCACAGAAAAAGACCTAATTAAACTAAAACAATATAAAAAAATGATTAAAATTCCAGTTGGGGCTATAACCATTAATTATTGTTTAAATTCAGAAATTGAAAAAGAAATTTTATCAAAAATAAGGGAAGTTTTCTAGCTTATTGACATTCCCTTTGTTATAGGCTAAGTTTTTTACACATTTAACAGACTAGGAGGAACTTAAATGGTAGAACTATTTTTAGACGGTGGACCTTTTATGTACCCTATTTTATTGCTATTGCTTGGAGGTTTGGCTTTGGTGGTTGAGCGTTTTCGNTCTTTATCACAGTCCCAGGCTGATTCTGATGGATTTATGGAGGACTTATCAAAGGCAGTAAAGGCTGGCGGGTCAAAAAAGGCCTTGGCAGTTTGCGAAGGACATGATGGTCCTGTTTCAAACATCTGTAAAGCCGGTTTAGACAAAGCTGGCAAAGGAGCTGATCGAGTAGAAAAGGCAATTGAAAATGCAGGTTCTCTTGAAATGGCTTTTCTTGAAAAAAACATGGGTTGGTTAACTGCAATTGTTGCAATAGCGCCAATGATGGGGTTTACTGGTACTGTGTGGGGAATGATTGGTGCTTTTGAAGCAATTGAAGCAGCAAACGATATTTCTCCAGCTGTTGTTGCTGGCGGTATTTCACAAGCTCTGCTAACCACTGCTTTTGGTTTAGTTGTTGCTATGATAATCCAAATTTGTCAAAACTTTTTTTCTTCTCAAATTGACGGAATGGTTTTAGACATGGAAGAAAAATCAATTGAACTAACGGACCTTCTTAGAAGCGCAAAATAAAAAATGGCTCTTAGAGAAAGAAAGGCCAGGGTAGGAGCTATCCCTGAGGGCGGAATGGCAGACATTGCATTCTTGCTTTTGGTTTTCTTTTTGGTAACCACCACAATCGACATGGACAAAGGCATTGGAATTATTCTNCCAGCAGAAGGACAAGAGCTTGAAATTAATAAAAAAAATATTCTTAATTTGCTTATTAGTTCCTCTGGAAGTGTTCTTTTGGGCGGAGAAGCAGTTGCCATAAGTCAAATAGATGATAGGGTCAAAGAAGAAATAAGAAAAAATAACAAACTTATTATTTCGGTCAAGGCACACGAAAAAGCACAATATGACGTATATATTGAGGTTTTAGATCAATTAAAAAAAGCTAAGGCTACGCGTATATCAATAGCAGAAACAGAATGAAGTTTAAAAGAAAATCAAACATAGAGTCAAAGATATCCACCTCTTCCATGCCGGATATTATTTTTATGCTTCTTATCTTTTTTATGGTTACAACTGTATTAAGAGAGTATTCTGGTTTGCCAATTTCTCTTCCTAAGGCAGAGCGTATTGAAAAACTAGAATCAAAAAGACATACTGCACACATTTGGGTNTCCAAAGACGGATTAATCTCTATTGAAGACAAGCTGTTTAAGAACGACGCTGTTCGTCATGTTATGTACGAAAAAAGAGCTTCAGACCCACAGTTAACTGTTTCGTTAAAGGCAGACTTGGCTGCAAGAATGGAGGTTATTTCAGGCATACATAACGAATTAAGAAAGGCTGATGCTCTTAGACTAAACTATTCTACAAAAGTAAAGGATCCGAGCTAATGAACAAAATAAATCCTATTTCCTTTATTGTAAGATTTATTCTAAACCGCGCAAGCCTCAACGACGGCACTTTAAAAGAACAATACTCAACGGTTACAAGAATTGGTGCGATGTTGGCTTGCCTTCTTGGTTTGTTAAGTTTTTATGGGTTACAACGATTTGAGCCCGACATTGATATTGAAAACGAAGGACAAATTATTATCGAAAACATCGAGATTCCTGAAACACAACAGTTTGAAACCCCTCCACCGCCTGCAAGGCCTTCTATTCCAATTGAGTCAGAAGACGAAGACTTGGCAGACGANTTAACAATTGAGGAAACAGATTTAGATAATTTTGATGCGTGGGACGCTCCACCTCCCCCGCCTTCTGGNCCACAATTTAAATTTATTCCATACGATGATCCTCCTCGCCCAATTACACCAATCAAGCCTGTATATCCAGACATTGCTCAAGAAGCGGGGATTGAAGGACAGGTGTTAATTCAGTGTTTTATTGATAAAAGTGGAAGGGTTAAAGAAACTATTGTAATCAAAGGCATTCCAAATACAGGACTAAACGAGTCTGCGGTTGCTGCTCTTAGAAAAACAAGGTTTAGACCCGCTAAACAGCGTGAAACCCCAGTGGGAGTATGGATTACCATTCCGATTAATTTTAGACTACAAAACTAAAGCTGGGATTTAATAAATTCTCTATTAAGTCTAGCAATATTTTCTTGCGAAATTTCTTTAGGACATTCAGCTGAGCAAGCTCCGGTGTTTGTGCAAGCCCCAAACCCTTCTTCGTCCATTGTGGCCACCATTTTTTGAACCCTTTCTTTTTTGTCAGGCTCTCCTTGTGGCAACAAAGCAAGGTGTGAAATTTTTGCTGCCGTAAACAACATTGCTGAAGAATTTTTACAGGCAGCAACGCATGCTCCACAACCAATGCAGGCCGCAGAAAGAAAAGCTTCATCAGCATTTGCTTTTTCAACAACGGTTGAATTGGCTTCTTCCGCGTCTCCGGTATTAACAGGAACAAACCCTCCTGCATAAATAATGTGGTCAAAAGAAGACCTATCAATTGACAGGTCTTTAATAATTTTAAATGCACTTGCCCTAAAGGGTTCCAAAACAATTTCGTTTTCACTGTTAAAAGACCTCATATAAAGCTGACAAACTGTTGTGGCTTTTTTGGGTCCGTGTGGCTGTCCATTAATCATAAAACCGCAGGAACCACAGATTCCTTCTCGACAGTCGTGGTCAAAAGCTACTGGATCTAGTTCTTGTTTGATAAGCTTGTTGTTTAAAATGTCTAACATTTCCAAAAAGGAGATGTTAGGGTCTATGTCCTGAAGCCGGTAGGTTTTAAACGCACCTTTCTTTGTGTCTTTTTCTTGTCTCCAAACTTTTAGGTTAATATTCATTATTTATAGCTTCTTGTTTTTAGCTTAATGTTTTTATACTCTAAATCCTCTTTAAATAGTTTTGGTTTTCCGTCTTTATTGTATTGCCATGCTGCAACATACATAAATTCTAGGTCGTTTCTTTTTGCTTCGTTTTCTTTTGTTTGAAACTCTTCTCTAAAGTGTCCACCACAAGATTCTTTTCTCTCTAGTGCGTCGAGGGCCATGAGCTCTGCTAGCTCAATAAAGTCTTTGAGCCTTAGGGCCTTTTCTAGCTCTTGGTTAAAATCTTCTTTAGAGCCAGGAATTAATAGTTTTGTCCAAAATTTTTCCTTTATTTTTGGGATTTCTTCAAGCGCCTCTCTCAGTCCTTTGCTATTTCTAGACATTCCTATCTTGTCCCAAACAATTTTCCCTAATTCTTTATGAATTTCATCAACAACAAGGGTTCCTTTTATATTCATAATTTTTTCAATTTCTTGTTTTGTGTTGTGTGCTACGCTTTCAAGCGTTGATTGGTTNGTTTTGTTTAAAGAGCCGGGGGTTTCTTTTGAAAGATAGTCAGTTATTGTGTGTGGGANAATAAAATACCCGTCTGCAAGCGCTTGCATTAGTGCGCTTGCTCCTAAGCGGTTTGCACCGTGATCAGAAAAGTTGCTTTCTCCTATTGAAAACAAGCCTGGAATGGTGGTCATTAAATTATAATCAACCCAAAGCCCTCCCATTGTATAGTGAACTGCTGGATAAATTTTCATTGGGGTTGTATGTGGGTCTTCATCGGTTATTTTTTGATACATATCAAACAGGTTTCCATATTTTTCTTGAACATATTGTTTTCCTTTGTCTTGAATAACGCGCTTAAAGTCTAAATATACGGCAATACCAGTTTTGCCAACGCCTTGCCCTTTGTCACAAACTTCTTTTGTTCTTCGGCTGGCAACGTCCCTAGGGACAAGGTTTCCAAATGCAGGATAAATTCTTTCTAGGTAGTAGTCTCTTTCGTTTTCTGGTATGTCGTTTGGTTCTCTTGGATCATTTTTCTTTTTTGGAACCCAAACCCTTCCGTCGTTTCTTAGGCTTTCGCTCATCAGGGTAAGTTTTGATTGAAAACTATTTTTTACAGGAATGCAGGTGGGGTGAATTTGTGTAAAGCTTGGGTTTGCAAACAACGCTCCTTTTCTGTGGGCCCTCCAGTTTGCGGTAACGTTGCTTGCCATAGCGTTGGTAGATAAATAATATACATTTGAATAGCCCCCTGTAGCTAAAATAACCGCATCAGCATAGTGGGAACGAATTTTTCCATTTAAAAGATTTCTTGTAACAACGCCTTTGGCTTTTCCGTCAACCACAATAATGTCTAGCATGTCGTGTCTTGGAAAAAAACACACCTTTCCTTTGCTAAGCTGTCTGCTTAAGGCTGAATACGCTCCAAGAAGGAGCTGTTGTCCTGTTTGTCCCCTTGCATAAAACGTACGAGAAACCTGAACCCCGCCAAAAGACCTGTTGTCTAAAAGCCCTCCATACTCTCTAGCAAAAGGAACGCCCTGTGCAACACATTGATCAATAATGTTTGCGCTAAGCTCTGCAAGCCTATAAACGTTTTCTTCTCTAGACCTAAAGTCTCCGCCCTTTATGGTATCATAAAAAAGCCGCATAGTGCTGTCTCCGTCATTTTTATAGTTTTTTGCAGCATTAATTCCTCCTTGGGCAGCAATGCTGTGGGCTCTTCTTGGAGAATCATGGTAAGAAAAAGCGTCGACATTAAACCCTTTTTCAGCAAGCGTTGCAGCGGCAGAGGCGCCTGCAAGCCCTGTTCCAATTATAATAATTTTATATTTGTTTGCTTTTTCTTCTGAGAGAGCACCCAAATCTTCTTTATGGTTAGACCAGTTCCTGTGAAGGGGCCCTGAAGGGGTTTTAGAGTCCAAAATAAAATCATTCATGGGAGGATCACCGGATTGTAAACAAACCCAAACCAAAGAGGCATTGAAATAAAACCAAGGGGAATCCAAAGCCAAAAAAGAGANGCTATTGATAGATAGGTTTTTTCATATTTAGTTCCTTTAATGCCAAGCGTTTGCCCAGCAGATGTAAAGCCGTGTTTTAGATGGTACCCTAACAACGCAATTGCAACAATATAGAAAATAGAAAATATTGGGTTTCCAAACCCAACTTCGTTTCCTAAAACAACCCGATAATAAGACTCAACGCTTTCAAAGTTAAATCTGTACCAAAATGTAGACCAGTGTGTTACCAGAAAAATAAAAATAAAGCTCCCAGTAAATACGGCGTATCGGGCAGGCTGTGGGGTATTTTTTTTGCTATACGATGTTTCTTTTTGTTTTGCTTGTCTGTTTTTATACCACAATAAAATTCCAGTATAGGCGTGGCTAAGAACAAAAAGGAGCAAAAAGAACTCTGCAACCCTTACAAAATATATCACTATTGGTCCTTTTAGCTTGTCAACATAGCTGTTAAAAGCCTCTTCTCCAACAAACAAAAAAAGGTTTCCAAACAGGTGGAAGACCATAAAAAAAGACAACAAAAGGCCCGTAATTGCCATTAAAATTTTTCTTCCAATTGAAGATGTTAATATTTGAAATATGGACATAAATTTGTTGGTGCTAATGCTGATTTTATAACCTATTTTAATAAAGAGAAAGACAAAAACATGGATATTGTTGGTAAAATAGCAGGGGGACACAAAGAAACTGTTGAGTCTGCGCGAAACATTCTAAGGGAGGGCGGAAACGCTTTTGACGCTGCTGTTGCAGGGGTTTTTTCTTCTCTCGTTTGCGAATATTTATATACAAGCGCCGCTGGGGGCGGTGCAATGCTTGTGTATAAAAACAACAGTTCTCCTGTTTTGGTTGATTTTTTTGTAGAAGCCCCAAAAATAAAAAAGAATCACGTTTCTGACTTTAAAAAGATTGTTGCAGACTTTGGAGACACAAAACAAGAATTTCATGTAGGGTGGGGCTCTGTTGGGGTTCCCGGTATTTTGCCCGGACTAATCCACATACACAAAAAGTTTGGGACTCTTCCTTTTAAGGTTTTGGTTGAGCAGGCTGTTGAGGCAGGAAAAAACGGATCAAAAACCTCTAAAAACCAAGAATATTTAACAAGGGTTTTGCGCCCTGTTATATCAAGCTCTGAAGAAATAAAAAAACTGTTTTTAAAAGATGGAAGGTTTTTAAAATATGGCGACACTTTTTATAATAAGGATTTTTCTTCTTTTTTAAGCCATTTTTTATATGAAGACCCAGAAACGTTTTATATAAACGAAGTTTGTCCTCTTTTTTATAGCGCTCTTTCCAGGGGCGGCATAATCAGTCTTTCAGACCTGCAAAACTATCAAACAAAAGAGCGAAAACCGTTATCAAAACAATATAAACAACATACAGTTTTTACAAACCCTGCGCCTTCTACGGGAGGACAAACAATTCTTGATGGGCTAGACGCTCTTGTTAATAAAAAAATCGTGGGGCCTCGCGAAATTGAAGGCGCCTTAATTGCTGCAAACAAGAAGGCTGGTCGGGGCGCTAGCAAGATAGGGTCAACAACGCACCTAAGCATTATAGACAAAGAAAACAATATCGCCTCTGTAACCACCACAAATGGGGTGGGCTGTGGCAGGATGGTCCCTGGAACAGGAATTATGCCAAACAACATGTTGGGAGAAGAACATTTAAACCCGGGAGGTTTTCATGAATGGAAAAAACGGAGTAGAATTCCTAGCAACATTGCCCCCACGGTTCTTTTCAAAAAAAATGCCCCCATTGTTGCTCTTGGCTCTGCGGGAAGCAGCAGAATTATTTCTGCAATCTTGTGCACCTTGTCAAACCTTGTTAACAACAAAATGGATCTCGCCTCCGCCATCGAAAGCCCGCGCATACACCTAGAGGGCGACACGCTTCATCATGAACCGCTTGATGTGGGTGGGGTTTTTCCAAGCTTTAAAACAAAGAAGGTTGTTTCTTGGAAAGAAAAAAATATGTATTTCGGGGGGGTTAATGCCGTGGGAGAGGGCCTGTCTTTTGGTGATGACAGGAGAAGCGGATACAGTTGTTAGCTCAAGAGCCAGGAAAAAAGCTTTTTTGTTTCTTCGCTTTGTTTAATTAATTCTGGGTGCCATTGAACACCAATAAAGTTTTTTTGGTTCTCAATTTCAATTGCTTCAACAACGCCGTCTAAAGAACACGCAACCGGAATTATGTTGTCCCCAAGCTTGTTTACACACTGGTGGTGTGTGCTAGCAACAGAGGCTGACTTGGCCCCAAGAATATTAAAGAGCTTGCTTTCTTTTTCTATTTTTACTTCATGAATGCTGTGTTCTCCATTAAAAGTACCGTGGTCTGCGGCGCCAGGAATTAGTGTTGGAATGTCTTCGGTAAGAGTGCCTCCAAAAACAGTGTTAATGAGCTGTAGCCCTGCACAAACCGCTAAAACTTTTTTGTCCTGCTTTAGTGCTTCTAAAAAAATTTCTCGATCAAAAAATTCTCTTTCTTTTGACATTTGGTCTTTATCTATTAGTTCTGGGTTTGTGCTTCCATAAACGTCTGCAGGAAGGTCTGGGCCCCCAACCATTAAAAGGCCGTGAAGGTGCTCAACAATGTTGGGGATATGTTCTTTTTTCTTTGGATAGTTTAGTGTTACTGGACACCCTCCTGAATTCCAAACAGTTGAATAATAGTCTTCTTTTGTTGCGTTCCAGAAGGACCCTTTTCTTTCTATGTGATAGGGGTTAATGCCAATCAAAGGTTTTTTCATTTATGTTTTCCCCGTTTTTAAAACTTATATTCGTTTAATTTTGGAACTTTCTTTTTTAGGTCTTGAAAGGCTCCTTTATAGTTCTTTTTGTTGTACTGGACTTCCCAGTCTCCAGACGGGTTTCCTCCTTCAAAAAACCCTTTTACTATTGGGTTGTTCCTTGGGGCAACGTAATTCCATTCCCCATTTTTTTTGCCATCTAAATACGACCCAACCCCATAAAAGCGAGATGCAAAGTTTATATCTGGGCCCTCTGTCCACTCTCCTTGTTTTACGTCGTTCTCATAGGTTCCTTCTCCGGTTCTCCTTCCGCCCTTGTTATAGTGCGACCAAAGGCCTACTTTTTTTCCAAGCTCGTAAGATCCGCTTTGTTTTCTTTCTAAGGAGCCGTCGGCTGAGGTATAATATTCTTCCCAGCTTCCTGTTTGGGTCCCCATATTATATTTTCCTTTTCCACGAATTTCTGCATAGGGAGAAAGATTATAAAATTTTCCTTCTAGTGTTCCGGCAACATAGTTTTCTTCCCAGTTCTTGTCTTCTCCTTTGTCGTACCAAGTCCATTTTCCTTCTTTTTTGCCATCAACATATTCTCCTTCGCTTACCAAAACTTCATTAGAGTCCCAGCTTTTCCATATGTTAACTTTTTTCCAGTTTTCGTAATCGCCGGCTCTGGTCACGGCTCTCGTGTTAAGGTCCCACTCTCTCCATCTTCCTGAGCCATTTTCAAATATTATTTCCCCTGATTTTCTGATTCTGTTTTCGCCATCTCTTCCCCACTGAGTCCAAATTCCAACAGGGTTTCCGTTTTCGTAGTTAATATATTCTAGCCTTTTATTGTTTTCTCTGGCCCCAGGAAAAACATAGGTAACCTGTTCCCCGTCTGGGGTTCCGCTTATATAGTTTGCTTTCTTTTGGGTTCCGTTTTTTGCGTCAACTTCAATCCACTCTCCGTCTTTTGTTCCCTTTTTATAGGAACCTAAAATTTCCCCATATTTATCAATAAGCACCCCGGAATAAAGGCTACTTGAGTCTTTTTTGTATGCCAAGCCGTCTTTAATAACAATTTCGTTTTCGTAAAGCTCGCCTGAACAGGAAAAAATTGTCACTGACAATAAAAGTAAAAATAATTTTTTCATGTTTTCTCCTTGGTTTCTAGAAATTCGTAACTTCTAATGTAAAAATTATGCGTGTTAAGAAAAAGATTTACTTTTTCTCTCAACAAAAAACCGATGGCACAAAATCAATGTCTGATGTCTTGGGGGGGAAGGGGGCAAATATAGCAGAAATGTGTAGGCTTGGTTTGCCTGTTCCTCCTGGGTTTACAATTTCGTCGCTGGTTTGTGGGTCTTTTTTAAGACATGGTCAGCTTTCCGACGNACTTAAAAAAGAGATCCAAAAAAATATAAAGAGAGTTGAGAGAGAAACTAAAAAATCTTTTGGTGGGCGGTCTCCTTTGCTTGTTTCCGTTCGTTCTGGAGCAAAGGCCTCAATGCCGGGAATGATGGAAACGGTGCTAAATGTTGGGCTCACCTCTAAAACCGTAAGGGCTCTTATAAAAAAATCTGGAAACCCTCGTTTTGTTTATGACAGTTATAGGCGACTTATTATGATGTATACAGACGTGGTGATGGAAAAAGGTCTTGGGCTAGGAAAGAAGAGAGGCATTCGAAACAAAATGGAAGCAATGCTTGAAAAAATAAAACAAAAAAATGGATACAAGAATGATGGTGAGGTTTCTAGTGAATCTTGGAAGATTCTTATTGAACAATATCTTCGGGTCACAAAAAAACATTTTGGAGCCGAGTTCCCAGACAACCACCATGACCAACTATATGGGGCAATTGAAGCGGTGTTTACAAGCTGGAACGGAAAAAGAGCAAAAGAATATCGTGCATTTGAAAAAATTTCTAACAAACTAGGAACAGCTGTTAACGTGCAAGCAATGGTCTTTGGAAACATGGGTGAGGGCTGTGGAACCGGGGTTGCTTTTACAAGAAACCCTTCGAACGGCAAGAACCGTTTTTACGGAGAGTGGCTCCCAAACGCACAGGGAGAGGACGTGGTAGCCGGAATTAGGACCCCTCAACCAATTTCTGTTGATGGCGGAATAAAAAGGTTTTCGCTTGAGGCTACAATGCCAAAAGCATACAAGCAGCTTCTGGGGGTGCGAAAAGCTTTGGAGGCGCACTTTAAAGACATGCAAGACGTTGAGTTTACAATTGAAAACAACAGGCTTTGGATGCTACAAACCCGGGTTGGAAAACGTACGGGGGTCGCTGCTGTTAAAATTGCCACAGACATGGTGAGGGAGCGGCTAATTAACAAGAAAGAAGCTGTTTCTCGCGTGAAGCCTAGCCAGGTTTATGAAAGCATGCTAAAAAATATTGGCGCTAAAGATCTTTCTTCTGCTGTGCGGTTGGGAGGCGGGCTTCCTGCTGGGCCGGGAGCTTCAACGGGACAAGTTGTTTTTTGCGCTGAAAAGGCAGAGAAGCTGGGCAAGAAGGGAAAACAAATAATTTTGGTACGCAACGAAACGTCGCCAGAAGATATTCACGGAATGCGTTATGCTGCCGGCATTCTTACTTCTCGCGGAGGGCTAACTAGCCATGCTGCGCTTGTGGCCCGGGGCTGGGGAAAGAGTTGCATTGTTGGTTACCAAGATCTAAAAATTTCTAAAAACAAAAAATCTGCGACCTTTGGGGACAAAAGGGTTAAGGAGGGAGACTGGATCACTCTTAACGGAACAGACGGATCTGTTTTTGACCAAAGGCTGGGCCTTTTTCAACAACCAATTAAAGACTCGAAAGCTCTTCGTCTTTTGTTGCGATGGGCCGATAGGTATAGAAAGTTAAAGGTTCGAACAAACGCTGACACCCCAGAGGACTGTAAGCAGGCAGTGGAGTTCGGCGCACAGGGGTTGGGGCTTTGTAGAACCGAACATATGTTTTTTGATGAAAAAAGAATCCATCAGTTTAGAAAAATGATATTGGCAGAAAAAAAAGAAACCCGTATAAAACATCTCAAAAAACTTTTACCACACCAAAAAAAAGATTTTTACAACATTTTAAAAACAATGGAGGGGTTCCGGTCACCATTCGTTTGCTTGACCCTCCTTTGCACGAGTTTATTGGCGTAAACAACAAAGAACTGGAAAAGCTTTCAAAAGACCTTGGTAAAAGCAAAAAAAATATCGAAGCAAGAATTAACGAACTAAGAGAGGACAACCCAATGTTGGGCCATCGGGGCTGTAGGCTTGGAATTTCATACCCAGAAATTACCGAGATGCAAGCCGAGGCTATTTTGGGGGCTGCGCTAAAGCTAAAAAAAGAAAAAGGACGTCCAAAGGTAGAGATTATGGTTCCTTTGGTTGGAAACTTGAATGAATTTTTAGATCAAAAAAACATTATTCTAGAGACATATAGAAGGCTTTCTAAAGAAAGCGGACAAACCTTGGGGTATAAAATTGGAACAATGATTGAGGTTCCGCGTGCTTGCTTTAGCGCAAAAGAAATTGCAAAAAATGCTGATTTTTTTAGCTTTGGAACAAACGACTTAACACAAACTGTTTTTGGGTTTAGCCGAGACGACGTTGGAACCTTTTTTCAAACCTATTTTGAAAAAGAAATTCTTTCTTTTGATCCGTTTGAGACCATTTCTGAAGAAAGCGTAGGAGCTTTAATGAAAATGGCTGTTAAAGACGGAAAAAAAGGGAACCCCAAACTGTCTTTTGGTATTTGTGGAGAACATGGTGGGGATCCAAAAAGCATTGATTTTTGCAGCGCTCTCGGGCTAGATTATGTTAGTTGTTCTCCGTTTAGGGTGCCTGTCGCCCGACTCGCGGCAGCTCAGGCGAAGATAAAAGAAACACAAAACAGTGGATAAAAAATTTGATATCATAGTTTATGGCGCAACGGGCTTTACTGGTTCTTTGTGTGCAAAATATTTAAAGGAAAATTATTCTGGGCTGCATTGGGCAGTTGCTGGACGAAACAAAGAAAAACTTTCTTTGCTTTGTAAAAATATTGGGGCCAACTGTCAGGTTTTTGTCGCGGATGCAAACGACTCTCTCGCCCTAGACAATATAACACAAAAAACAAAGGTTGTTTTATCAACAGCGGGGCCTTTTCACCGATATGGATCAAAGCTGGTCGCTTCTTGTGTTAAAAATTCTACACACTACGTTGACATTACGGGAGAAAATTTTTGGGTAAAACAGATGATTAGCCAACACCACCAAGAAGCAAAGAGAAAGCGCGTTAGAATTGTTCCTTCTTGTGGTTATGATTCAATTCCCTCAGACTTGGGTTGCCTTTTTTCGGCAACCTCTTTTGGTAAAGAAATAGACTTTATACATTCTTTTCATACCTGGAAAGGAGAGCCTTCTGGCGGAACAATAGAAACAATGTTTTCTTCAAGAAAGGCCGGTGTGAACAAGGGGGCTTTTGGAAGGTTTGCGCTAAACCCAAAAAACTCTGTCTCTTCAAAACAAAAAGAACTTACAACTGATCGCGTTTCTGTAGAAAAAAATTCAACCATAGGCGCTTGGACAGGTCCTTTTATTATGGCAATGGCAAACACGCGAGTTGTTCGAAGGGGCGCGGCTCTTTTGGAAGAACTTGGAACGGGTTATGGAAAAGACTTTGTATACAAAGAACATGCTTATTATCCTGGCGCAAGGACAGCTTATACAACAACGATGTTTCTTGGTCTAACGGGTCTTGTCATTGCCACTCCCTTGAGTCGCTTGGTTAGNCCTTTTTTAAGAAAGCCTGGACAAGGACCAAACCAAGANGCGATGGATAGGGGGTTTTTTAAGTGTAAGTTTGTTGTNAAAGGAAAAAACGGAGAGCAAAAAGTTTATGAATCACGTGGAAGCGGAGATCCTGGATACAAGGTTACATCAAAGCTGGTTTGTGAAAGCGCCATTTCTCTTTTGGAAGACCCTTCTTCGTTGCCGGGCGGAGCCTCGTGGGGCGGGGTTTTAACGCCGTCGTCTGGAATGGGCAATGTCTTAGTTGGGCGCTTAAAAAAAGTTGGGATTGTTTTTAAAGAGGTTTTTTAGGTTTTATTATGAAAAAATATTTTTTTATGTTTGTTGTTTTTCTTTTTGGCCCAGCTATAATGCTAGCACAACAAGAAGATTTGCGCAAAGATGATGAAAAATTTTTTAAAGGAAGNCCTGTCTCTGTTTTGGGTGCCTCAACGACACAAACACAAGAAGAACTCTTGCCGGAAAACTATCAAAAGCTGGTGGAGCTGTTTAATGATTGGCGCGAATTTGAGTCTCCTCCCTTGTTGGGCGGGGCCCCAGACTACACAGCAAACCGCTTTAAAGAAGACAGAAAGGCTTTTCGCGACCTTCAGAAGAGGTTAAACAAAATTAATATTGACAGCTGGGCNGTTCCCCAGCAAATAGACTGGCACGTTGTTCGAGCNGAAATGAACGGATATGATTTTAACTATCGAGTCCTTAAACCCTGGGAAAGAGATCCTGCGTTTTACCAAACTGTTTGGACATATAAAAGCGATGTTCCTGCGCATGAGGGACCCACAAACCACGCAACCTTAGAACTTTGGACATATAGCTTTCCCCTAACCCAAGACGAACAACAGCGCTTGACAAAAGAACTAAGGGTTGTCCCTCCCTTGTTAGAGCAGGCCAGAGAAAACTTGGTGGGAAATGCTCGCGATCTATGGATCGCTGGAACTGAAAATCTTCGACGACAAGAAAAAAGATTGGATAGTCTTTCAAAAAAATTGAGCCAACACCACCCAAACAATTTACACCCAAGTTTAAGGGGNGCGCTGTCCCACGCAAAACAGTCAACGCGATCTTTTGTGAAATGGTTAGATGTTCAGGCAATATATAAGAACGGTCCTTCGGGGGTCGGAAAAGAAAACTATACCTGGTACCAACAAAATGTCCACCTGGTTCCCTTTAGCTGGGAAGAAGAGGTTTCTCTGCTTAAAAGAGANCTTGATCGCGCCTGGTCTTCTTTGGTTCTTGAAGAACAAAAAAACCAGGGTCTTCCCCCTATGGTTGCTGCTAATACCGTCGAAGAGTTTGAAGCCATGGCCGAAAAAGGCGTACAAAGACTCTTGGGGTTTTTAAGCGAAAAAAAGATTATGCCAATTAAGCCAAACATGGAGCCGGCACTAAGAGAACACATGGGACGGTTTGTGCCAGAGGACCAGCGAAATTTCTTTTTAATAGGAATGCACTATGATCCTGTGCCTCTATATTCACACTTCTACCATTGGTTTGATTTAGCTCAAATGCGTGACGAACCGCATTCTAGCCCAATTCGTCGTGAACCATTATTATACAATATTTTTGACTCAAAAAGCGAAGGAATTGCTACCGGGGTTGAGGAAATCTTTATGCATGCTGGGCTTTATGAAGACAGTCCGCGCTCAAAAGAAATTGTTTGGATTATGCTTGCTCAGCGCGCAGCCAGGGGCCTGGGTTCTTTATACGCCCACGCAAACATGATGACCATGGAAGAGGCTGGAAAGGTTCATGTTAAATGGACTCCTCGCGGATGGATGGAGCGCGAACCTCACCTGCTTAGGTTTGAACAACACCTTTATTTGCGACAGCCCGGATACGGAACCTGTTATGTTACTGGAAAATATTTAATAGAGGGGCTAATGGCCGAATATGCTGAACAGATAGAGGGGCAGGGAAAGCAGTTTGTAATGAAAGATTTTTTCAAAAAATTTAACGACGCAGGAAACATTCCTGTTGAGCTGGTTCGTTGGGAAATGACGGGAAACAAACAGCGTTAGAGCCAAAAAATTGTAATCCCTGAATTTCTCCGGTTAAAATCTTTGTCTTTTTTATTAACAAGTTCCGACCTCATCATGACGGCGTTTTTGTTAAACATNTTATAGTCCTCGCCGTTAATNACCGCCTTAAATCGCCCTTCTTGCTCTTGTCCCCAGGCCCTAACTGCTTTTCTTATTGTCCCGCTACCAGACCCGTGTATCNCTTTCAAGGCAACGAGGTTGTTGTTTTTTGCGTTGCTTATTGCGGTTTCTAAAGACGACAAGGCGTCTAAGGCATTTAGGCTTTTGTGACCAATATCTAATTCCTCTAACATGGTTCGGCAAAATTACCTAAATTTTTGCTATGAATGAATTAAAAGACGGCCTTGAGGCCATTTTCAGCGCCCAGCTTAAGAACAGGGTTTCTTTAGCAAAAACAGGTTCTCGAGAAAGAAAAAGAAAGTTGAAACTTCTTTTGGCTACGTTTCTTGAAATGGAGGAAGAGGCAACTGCCGCGCTATACGCAGACATGAAAAAAAGCCCTACAGAGGCCGCAATAACAGAAACAATGGGCATAAAAACTGAGGCTTCTTTTGCTATAAAAAATTTAAAAAAATGGATGAAAACCAAGCGTGTTGGTGCTCCTCTTACGGTTTCTTTTACTCGTGGTTGGGTGCGCCCGGAACCAAAGGGCACTGTTCTTATTATTTCGCCGTGGAATTATCCAATTCTTTTGGTTTTAAACCCTCTTATTGCAGCTGTTGCGGCGGGAAACACGGCGATTATAAAGCCGTCTGAGTTTACTCCGGCTTCTGGGCTTTTTGTAAAAAAATTAATTGAAAAAGTTTTTCCAGAAAACGAGGTTGCTGTAGTTTTGGGGGACCACGAACCGGCTATTGAGCTTCTCAAAAAGCCCTTTAACCATATTGTTTTTACCGGGAGCCCAAACGTAGGGAAGCTTGTGATGGAGGCGGCGTCAAAACATTTGGCAGGAGTAACCCTGGAGCTTGGAGGAAAGTCTCCTGTTGTTGTAGACGAAACGGCCAACATCTCTGATGCAGCTTGGAAACTTGCGTTTTATAAATTTACAAACGCAGGACAAACTTGCACAGCCCCAGACTATGTCTTGTGCCACAAAAACAAACAAGAAGAGCTAATTGCTGGGTTGGCAGCAAACTTTAAAAAGTTCTTTAAAAAAAATGGCGAACACACTACAGAAGATTATTGTCAAATTATAAACCAGAAACATTTTGATCGTGTCAGTGGCTATATTGCCTCTGCTGTTTCTGGCGGAGCTTCTGTTGTTTTTGGGGGGAGAACAGACAAAGAAAGCAGGTTTATAGAGCCAACCGTTTTGTCTAATGTGTCCCTAGAAAGCGAAGTAATGACAGAAGAAATTTTTGGGCCAATTTTGCCGATTTTACCCTACGAAAACCTTGACGATGTGGTCTCGTTTATAAACAAAAGGCATCGCCCTCTTGCTTTGTACGTTTTTAGTTCGAACAAAAAAAACCAGGACAAGCTTATGACAGAAACGTGTAGTGGTTCGTTTCTTGTAAACGATTGTGTTATTAACCACGCCAACCCCCACCTTCCTTTCGGGGGAATTAACAATAGCGGGATTGGGAGCTATCACGGAAAGTTTGGGTTTGACGCGCTCTCCCACCACAAGGCGGTTTTAAAAAGCACCTCTCTTTCCCCTTTTAGGCTAATGCTTCCTCCCTACACCCCCCTTGTAGAAAAGCTTGTTAAAATGACAAAAAAACTTGCTTAGCTAGTTCGTTTCGAAGCTCAATAATTGTGTTTGCGTAGTGGTCCGACCTGTTATAGGTTCTTATTGCTTGCCATGATTTTGACCTAAAAGAAAAGTTGTTGTAGTCGTCGGGGTATTTGTTTTCTTTAAGGTAGTGCGCGATGCTTCCCAAAACGTCTTCCCAGTTGTATGGTTCTTTTTTTCCGTTTTGATTATAGTCTATAGAAAGATGCCTAAAGCTAGACGGAATAAATTGGCCATACCCAAACGCGCCAGCATAAGACCCTCGAAGGGCAAAAGGGTCCACGCCTGCTTCCTTGCAATATACCAAAAGCTCAAAAAGTTCTTTGGTGGCCCACACCTTTCTCTGCGGAAAATTAAGGGCCTGTGTATATAAAGAATTAAAAACAGAATATTCGGCGTGTATTTCGCCATAGCCTGTTTCAACGCCAACAATGGCAACCACAATAAGCGGATCTATTTTGAAGTCTTGAATAATTTTTTTAAAAATGATCTTGTTGTCGAAAAAAAACTGTACTCCATCGTTTATTCTTTTTTCATTAAGAAAAATGGCTCTGTATTCTTTGTAGCTTTTTGTTTTTTCTGGCTTTCTTTTAAACCTGGAAAGAACCTCTTCTATTTCTTGAACCTCCGGGTTTTCAAAAACGCGCCTTAGTTCATTAACCGTATAAAAGCTTTCTATCTCTGTGTGCCTTATAAGGTCATTAAAAACAGCATAATTTTTTCCTGTTTCTTGAGCAAACAAAAAAGTTGACGAGAAAAGAATATATGCCGTTGTTTTAATGGTTAATTTCACTGTATTAAATTTAATTATGTTGAGACCTTTATTTTATGTTAAATAATAAGTTTGTTTTGCTAACAATCGCGCTTTTTGCCGTAAGCTCTTCTGCTTGGGTTGTGCGCGCTTTGCCAGAAACAAACGCCATTACTCTTGCTTTTTGGAGAATGTTTTTAGCAAGCATTATGGTTTTCATTCTTTCTTACAAAAGTGCTGCTAGCTTTGTTCCCAACAAAAAGATGGTTTTAGCAGGAATTTTTTTGGGAATACATTTTGCTCTTTTTTTTAGAAGCATTCAACTAACCTCTATTGCCGAGGCTACCTTGCTGGGAACAACTGCCCCAGTTTTTACAGAGATATATGGCTTTGTTTTTCAGCGAAAAAAACCTCTTGGTGTGGTTGTCTTTGGTTTGTGTGTTGCTTTCTTGGGCGCAGGAATCTTGGTAAGCCAAAGCTCTTTTAGCGAAACGAGCGCGGTAGGAAACCTTTTTGCCGTAATGTGTTCTGTTGCCATCGCCCTTGCTTTGATTGTTGGAAAAAACATAAGAAAAAGTGTGGGGGTTTTTGAATATACTCGTTGGTTGTTCTTTTTTGCGGCTATTACCCTTTTGGGGATATCTTTTTTTGCCGAGGTTTCTGTTTTTTCTTTTTCAAAAGAAGAATTTCCCTGGTTTTTATTCTTGGCCCTCGTTCCAACAATGGTTGGTCATAATATTTTTTACTACCTAATTAAAAGCCTCGCGACCACAACCGTTGCGGCTGTTCCGTTGGGCGAGCCTATTGTTTCTTCTTTGGGGGCCTTTATCTTTTTTGGAGAGCCTGTTGGGCTAGCTGTTGTGGTTGGGGGTGGAATTACTNTGGTTGGGGTTTTTCTCGTTGTGAAGTTTGGAAANTAGAGAGGGCTTAGTNATATTTGTCTGGCAACATTTCTTTAAGTGTTTGCATTNTTTTTTTGGTAAGGGCTTCGGTTTTTTCTTTTCCTGTTCCCTTGGGATAAATAGGCNTTCCAAACTCAACAGAAACTTCTGGCCTTTGAAGGCGTTTTAGTTTTTTTGAAACTTGATCCGTTCCAGACAAGGCAACAGGAATAATTGGGATATTGTTTCTTGCCGAGAAATACGCCGCCCCCTCTTTTGGGGGCTTTAGTCGCGCACCAACGCTTGTTCCTTCCGGAAAAATGCATATTGGTTCTTTCTTTTCTATTTGATTTTGTACGGCCCTTATTGTTGAGGGTTTAAGGGCTTTTCTGTGCACTAACAAAACACCATAAAGCCAGGGAATCCACAGCTCTTTCCATCCAAGGTCGTCTAGGTCTTCTGCCATAAGAAAGGTTGTGGGTTTTTTATGTTTTGCCTGCAAAATAAAAGGGTCCAAAAGACTAAAGTGGTTGGGGGCAAGAATATATGGCCCTTTTTTTGGAATATTTTTTTCTCCTTTTGCGGTAAGCTTTATTAACAAAAAACATAACAAAACGGAGCTCCACCCGAGCATTCTTCTTGTTGGTTTATTTCGTGGGGGAGAAAACTTCACTTTCGTTTTTTAGAAAGGAAGGTCGTCTTCTTGAACTTGGCTTGTGTCTTCTTCTGAAACGGCCGGTTCTTGGTTCATTGGGTCTTTGGCTGGGCCGTCTCCGCCCCCGCCTAAAATTTGAACGCCTCCAAAGGAGTTTGCAACAACTTCTGTTGTATATCTTTTGTTTCCATCTTTATCGTCCCAGCTTCTGGTTTGTAGGGTTCCCTCAATAGAAACCAGTGTTCCTTTTTTAACGTATGGTTCAATATATTTGTCTGCAGTCGGCCCAAACGCAACGCAATTGTGCCAGTCAGTTCTTTCTTGTTGGTTCCCCTCTTTGTCTCTCCAGCTTTCGTTTGTTGCAATACTAAAGCTTGCAACGGCTTGTCCGTTTTTGGTGTGTCTTATTTCTGGATCTTGTCCTAGCCTTCCAATTAATAAAACCTTGTTTAGTGTTCCCTTGGCCATCTTAATTTAAATTTAACTCATTATAAACGATATCGACACGCCTTTTAAATTTTTTGTCTTTTTTTATAAGGCCCTCAATCTTTCTTTGTGCGTGCATAATGGTTGTGTGGTCTCGTCCTCCAAGGTGCAGCCCAATAGAGCTTAGTGGCATGTCTAAAACCTTTCTTGAAAGATAGGCAACAACTTGCCTTGCTTCCACTATGTTTTTTCTTCTAGACTGCCCAACAACTTCTTCTTCTGTGACAGAAAAGGCTGCACAAACCCTGTTAATGATATCTTGCACTGTTGTCTGGCCGTACGCTTGGTTTCCCAATCTTTCTCTAATAACTGTTTCTACCAGGGTTTCATCAATCTCTCCTTCCGAAAAAGTTGCGTGAGCCAAAAGCTTTGTAACGCAGCTTTCTAGGTCGCGAATATTTGTTTTGACATGGGAGGCTATTGTTTCTAAAAATTTTGGGTGTATGCTAACGTTGTTTTGTTTTGCTTTCGCCGCCAAAATTGCAACCCGGGTTTCAAAGTCTGGGGGTTGGATGTCTGCGTGCAAACCAGACTCAAAACGAGAAAGGAGCCTGTCTTGAAGCCCTACCATTTCTCCTGGATATCTGTCTGCTGTCATAACAATTTGTTTTCCTGCTACCAAAAGATCATTAAAGGTGTGAAAAAACTGCTCTTGTGTCTGTTCTTTTCCTTGAAAAAACTGTATGTCATCAATAAGTAAAATATCTGCTTTTCTGTAAACCCGAGAAAAATCTAAAGACTTGTTTTCTTGGATGCTGGCAATAAAGTCGTTTGTAAACTTTTCTGAAGAAGCCAAAACAACGTTCGTTGGTTTTTTTCCTTCAACCAGGGCGTTTGCTATTGCGTGTAAAAGATGGGTTTTTCCCAGCCCAACTCCACCATAAATAATTAGCGGGTTAAATGATCCCTCTCCTGGGGTTTTTGAAACTCTAATAGCGGCTTTTTTTGCAAACTGGTTGTTTGGGCCTTCTATAAATGTTTTAAAAATATTATTTGGGTTTATGTTGTGCCTCTTTCCGGCATTGCTTTGTTTTGTTGGTTCTTTTTTGTCAAGCTCTGCAGACATTGCGCTTTGTCGGGATGGCGCTGCTATTGAAATTTTTAGCTCTGTTTTGGGGGCTTGTTTTTTTAGGGCAGCAACTAAAAAATCATAGTAATTGTTGTTAATCCAGTCATATGCAAACCTGTTGGGGGCCTCAACAATAAAAACATCGTTTGTTAGCCCAATGGGCGTTAGGGTTTCTATCCACGCCTTATATGCGTGTTCTGGGAGAGAGTTTTTAAGCTCTGCGTTTGCTTTTGACCATATTTTTTTATAATCCATCTTTATCCACAAGTTATCAACACTGTTTTTTATTTCCTATTTTATTAGATTAGCACTGTTTTCGTGGCAGAACAAAGGATTTTGTTTCCCTGTTCTGTCTTTTTATTGTTTCACAAATTGTAATTATTGCCCTATATTTCGGCGAGAAAGAGCTATGAAAAGAACATATCAGCCAAGCAACAGAAAAAGAAAAAACAAGCATGGTTTTAGAAAAAGAAGCTCCTCTGTTGGCGGAAAAAGAGTTTTGTCTGCACGAAAAAAGAAGGGAAGAAAAAAGCTTACCGTTTCTTAAACTGACACAGAATGAATCGTAAAACGCTCATTGGCCTTATTTTAATTGGAGCAATTTTGTTGTTGTGGCCAACATACTTAGACGTTGTTTTTCCCGAAGAAAGCCCTCCTGTTTCTCCAGAAAAAAAATTAGTGGTTTCTTCCAAAGAAAAAGAGACCCCAGTTGTTTCTTCTTCTAAAGAAAAAGAAGTCCTCTCTTCCCCTGTCCCAACACAAATGCAAGAGAAAGAAATCCTTATTAAAATACAAACTCCTCTTTTTTCTACTATTGTTAGCAATAAAAATGGGGGTTCTATTTCTTCTTTTGTTATAAAAAAACACCTAAAAGAGGGGGAAGAACAAATTCAGCTTGTTGATGATTATAATAAAGAAAGTCTTCTTGTTTCCTATATAAACCTTTCTGGTGAAGAAGTTTTTTTAGACGGGCTTTGGTCTTTTTCTCAACAAGAAAATTTTGTTTTGGACGAAAAAAACCCTGCTGCCAAGCTTTCTTTTTACACCGAAATCTCGGGAGAAGTTGTTGAAAAAAGCCTTTTATTTAACTACAACAGCTATGCCGTGGAAATTGATACAGATCTTGAGGCGGCTGAGGAAGATATTCTTGAGGGAAGGTTTCGACTTGATTGGGTTGGTGGAATTCCTTTAACAGAAAACAGCCGACAAGAATCGTTGTTTCTAGAGGGGCTTGTTAGCCAGGGTGGAAGCATTCAATCTTATCGCGTGGGTTCTGCAAGCCTATTTGGTGGGGGGTCTTCTGAAATAGAGAGAGACTCTAAAAGATATTCTGGGGGAACAGACTTTGCTGGATATAGAACTAAATATTTTGGAGCATTTTTAATACCACAAAAAACAAACTTTGTAGAAGTAACAAAATATGGAAGCTCTGAGCGCCCTGGTGTTGACATTCGAACAAGCCAAGAAATAAACTTTAAAAAAACTGTCCTATTTTTTGGGCCCCTTGAATATGATCAGATTTCTTCTCTTGGGGTTGGGTTAGAAGACAAAATTCTTGGTTGGCAATGGCTGTCTTCTATTTCTTGGGTAATTTATGTAATAATGGTTTTTCTTTATGGGCTTATTCCCAATTATGGGGTTGTTGTTGTTTTGTTTGCAGTTTTAATTAAGGCCATAACATACCCCCTTATGGCAAAACAGCTAAGGTCAACAAAAAAGATGCAAGAAATTCAGCCCGAGCTAAACAAAATAAAACTTAAATACAAGCACGATCCGGCTCTACAACAACAAAAAATGTCGGCCCTTTTTCAGGAAAGCGGCGTTAACCCTCTTGCTGGGTGCCTACCAATGTTGGTTCAGTTTCCTGTTTTAATTGCTGTTTTTATGGTGTTTAGAAACACCATAGAGTTTCGAGGAGAGCCTTTTTTCTTGTGGATTACTGATCTTGCCTCTCCCGACACCCTTTTTGTGGTTGGTTCTATCCCAATAAATGTTTTACCCTTTTTAATGTCTCTTTCAATGTTTTATACCATGCAGGCAAGCACTGCCGCACAGCCTTCTGGCGGTGACCCTGCACAAGAAGCAACCCAAAAAATGATGAAATACATGTTTCCCGGGATGATGTTTTTTCTTTTTTATGGATTCCCTTCTGGCCTAAATCTTTATTATCTCTGTTTTAATGTAATACAGATTATACAACAAAAAATTGTTAACAAAGAGAAGTAGGGATGGATACGGTTGTTGCTTGCTCCACCCCCTTTGGTTCTAGCGCAATTGCGATTGTTAGAATTTCTGGACCCAAGGTTAAAAAAGTCGTCTCGTTGCTTCAAAAAAAAGAGAAAAATTTTAAACACAACACCCCTTTTCTCTCTCCTCTTTTAGACGAGGATCTTTCCGTTTTTGATGAAGCCCTTATAAACATTTTCTTTGGACCAAGCTCCTATACAGGTGAAGATCTTGCAGAAATTTCTTCTCATGGAAATCCTATAATTATAGAAAAAATTATTTCTTTAAGCTGCCTGTATGGCTGTAGGG
>JGI24817J26689_1000039_pt1 | contig 24438 bp, 26 predicted proteins | sample METZYME_3_300m_FD_26689 | JGI IMG/M metagenome (IMG submission 26689) | reverse complement strand
TTTCAAAAGGCTGGAGTTCGTTGCAGGAAAAGCAAAAAAGGCGCGAAATAAGCGGAGATTCGCATTTTTGACAGGCAGGTTGCTCAAAAGTCATAGCTCGTATTTAAATAATAATCGCTATAACTCAGTCTTCTTTTCTGCTTTTGTAATCAGAAATTGCAGCTTTAATTGCATCTTCTGCTAAAACAGAGCAATGGATTTTTACTGGAGGTAATGAAAGCTCTTCTACAATTTCAGTGTTCTGAATAGACATTGCCTGATCAATGCTTTTACCCTTGACCCATTCTGTTGCTAGACTGGAACTTGCGATGGCAGATCCACAGCCAAAAGTCTTGAATTTAGCATCCACAATTTCATTAGTTTCCGGATTCACCTGAATTTGCAGTTTCATCACATCACCACATTCTGGAGCACCAACCAATCCTGTACCGACGTTAGCATCACTTTTATCCAAACTCCCGACGTTCCTGGGNTCATTGTAATGATCAATAACTTTTTCACTATAAGCCATGTTCCTCCTTATTTCCAAATATAGTATGAATTTTCAGTTCAATGCGATGACCATTTCACAGTTGACAAATCAACACCCTCCTGCACCATTTCATAAAGCGGTGACATTTCACGGAGGCGTTTAACTGCAGATATCATTTGCTCCGCAGCATAATCAACCTCTTCAACAGTAGTAAAACGTCCCATGCCGAAACGAATGGACGAATGCGCCAGATCGTCTCCAACTCCCAATGCCCGTAAAACGTAAGACGGTTCCAAACTTGCTGAAGTGCAGGCTGATCCGGAAGAAACCGCAAGTTCACTCACGCCCATCATCAGGCTCTCACCTTCCACATAACCGAAACTCAAGTTGAGATTATTCGGCAGACGTTCAGTCGGATGACCATTGAGAAATATATAATCCAATTCAGAGGTTAAACGTTCGAAAAGCCTTTGTCGCAATCCTGTCAATCGTTCTGCTTCTGAAGACATTTCATCCATTGATAGTTCAAGAGCTTTGGCGAATCCTACAATTCCTGTTACATTCAGAGTTCCGGAACGCATACCTCGTTCATGTCCTCCACCAAACATGATTGGTGACAAACGGACACGTGGTTTTTTACGCCGGACGTACAATGCGCCAATACCTTTTGGACCATACATCTTATGTGCAGACATTGAAAGAAGGTCTATCTTCATCTCCTCTACATCAATCGGTATTTTACCCACACCCTGCGTTGCATCTGTATGAAAAAGCACTCCCTTTTCACGAGTGATTTCGCCAATTTCTTTGAGAGGATTCAATGTGCCGATTTCATTGTTGCCAGCCATTAGTGAAACCAAAATCGTATCGTCACGAATAGAATCTGCCAATTGATTTAGATCGATACAGCCATTTTTTTCCACATCGAGAAAGGTTATTTCGTAACCCTGTTGCTCCAAAGCATGGCAAGGATCAATAACAGCCTTGTGTTCAATCGGACTTGTTATGATATGTTTGCCCTTTTTTTGATAAAAGTTTGCTACTCCCAAGATAGCGAGATTGTCTGATTCAGTGGCTCCACTGGTAAAAACAATTTCCTTACCGCCGGCACCTATTGCCTTGCCAATAGATTCTCGGGCATCCTCGACAACCTTCTCAACTTGCCAACCAAATGAATGATTACGACTGGCGGCATTCCCAAATGTTTCCGTAAAAAACGGCATCATCGTCTCAACCACTTTTGGATCAACCGGAGTGGTGGCATTGTAATCAAGATAAATGGGCAGTTTCATAAGAAGATTCCTCTAAAGTTAAGTTAATTGGTTTTGCGTCTCCAATTATCGCGGCTAATGTTGTTTCCTCGACAAATTGTTGAATTTTATGATGTAAAGCAAGCAGGGGGCGTCGTGTAGGACAGCACTGATGTACTTTGCAATTATCTTCATCATGGACACATTCTACTAAATGGAAGGGACTATCAGTGACCATGATAATCTCTGCCAAGTTGATTTCATCTGTAGGCTTAGCCAGGACATAGCCCCCGTGTTTTCCACGAATTGACTCAATCAATCCGGAAGACACTAGTTGTTTAAGTATATTGGCCACCATAGGATAGGGCAATTTGTAATGCGTCGCCACTTCCTGCGCACTAACAGGAACTTCTTCTTCACCCAAATGAGTCAGCAAAATAATTGCGTAATCAGTCTTTTTTGATAATTTCAGCATCGCCCTCCTTTTTATTAGTTTTCTTAAAATAGCACTAATTTAGTACTATATCAAGCAAATTATAAAAATAATTGATTTTTTCCTTATAAAAATTCAGCCAAGAAGTAATTAATATAATTGAATGGGTTAAAAACCTGTTGAAGGAATTGAAACTGTCCGATGAAGCAACGGTTCTGAAACACCAACTTCCCAGATGCGGAAATCTAAACGAACACTTTTGGCGTGTGCAACCGGTAAAATACGAACCGGCATGGTTGTTTTGAGCAAGCCGCCGGCTGGAATCAAAAAATATTTGGCAGGAAGTTTTTCCTGAATTCGAGTTTGCCAAAATTGTAAGGACACTCGAATGAGGCGGGACACTGGAGCAGGATTGACGATCTCATAAAGTAAGTCTGACTTATTGCTGTCTTTATCTCCTTCAGCTACATTTTTCGAATATTTTACTGAAAGACTTTTTAGTTTTGGAATAATCTCGCTAGGCACATAATTTTTCCAGTATAAACGCTGCATTGCTCCCAGCCAAACTTCTGAGCGTTCATGTTTATCCAGTTGACGCCATCTTGTTAACAAAAGCGGTATATCTGAGGCGTCACCAAGCATCCCGATCAACATCGCAATTTGCCAGGAATGATTATCAGATTCCGGAGTCTTAATTGAGTTTCTTAGAACAGGCAGACCCCATTCCGGATATGTTATAAATGCCTGCATTGCTTGAAATCGTTTTTCTGGAGCAGTATCAACCAACATCGGTAACCAGCGATGCTCAAAGCCATACTTAACCTGTTCTTCAAAAAAAGCATGAGCCGGCGGTATTCTTAAGAATCCAGCGGGAAATAACATAATCATGTAGATCTGGATTATCAGAAGTAATTTTATATACTTTTTCAAATTCCGTCCTTCCATTGTTTGTATCCGTACTCAATGGCATGAGCCATCTGATTTTTGTGAATTTTCCTGCCAAAGCGTTCCGCTTGAAGCTGAAATGCTTCCGGAGTAAAATTCATCCAGATTCGTTCCATTTCCTCCACTGCCCCGCAAAGTGAGTCCACTTTTTGATCATTAAAAAACAATCCTGTTTGCTCAGTTACCGTTTCCAAAGCACCTCCGGAAGCAAAAGCAATCACTGGAGTATTGCATGCCTGTGCTTCCAGCGGGGTAATGCCAAAATCGTCTTCGCCCGGAAACAAGAAGGCACGCGCCTGCTGGTATAATTCTACCAGTTTTTCACTCGAAAGATCACCAAGAAATTCAATGTTTTCTCCAGCAATTGACCTGCAATATTCTTCGTCTTGACCGCTACCCACTATTTTAAGCGGTAACTTTAGTCGGTTAAAAGCTTCCACTGCCAAATCCACCCTTTTATTTGGTGCAAAAGCTCCTACCATTAGATAGTAACTTTTTTTTGTGTCTCCTGGTCTAAACCGGGAAAGATCAACTGGTGGGTAAATAACTTGTGACTCACGGCTGTAATAATCAAGAATTTTTCGGCGAATGTTGTGGCTGATGCAAAGAAAAGTATCTACACGTTTCGCCGAATTTCGATCCCAACGTTGCAAATACGGGCGCATTAATTCCGCTCCAATTCTGACAGTTAAGGAAGTTCGAGGCTGACGAAAATAAGTTTCAAACTGATCCCATACATAACGCATTGGAGTGTAAATGTATGAAATATGATAGACTGAGTCATCGTGTTTCACTCCTTTTGCAACACAATGGCTGAACTGATTATAAGATCATATCCGCTGAAATCAAACTGCTCTATCGCCAGTGGGAAAAGAGGAAGATAATGTCGGTATTTTTTTAAACCAAAGGGCATATTTTGAATGAAAGATGTACGGATGCGCATGGACTCAATCGTCCGTGAAAGCTTGCCCTTATCATGAATTAAAGTAAAAAGATCTGCTTCAGGAAACAGTTCACATAGTACCTCCAAACATTTTTCACCACCACGCATTCCAATCAGCCAATCGTGTACCAGCGCCACTTTACGCCCCTCCAGTAGCGATACTGTCATTTTTTTTCTTTGATCAGTTTTGGAAGCATACCCATGTGTTTCAATTCCGAATAGTGATTTATATCAACGGATGGATGGTCCTGCTCATGCTCCCAGGTAGAAGAGTAAGGAATGTGTACTGCGTGCCCTCCAATTTGTACAATTGGTACAATGTCTGAGCGCATTGAATTTCCAATCATCATGAAACGCGATACATCAATTTTGTGTTGAGTTAATATTTTTTTATACGTCTCTGCGGTTTTATCACTGACAATTTCCACAGCAGCAAAATAGTCAGCCAATCCGGAGCGTGCAATTTTTATTTCCTGATCAATCAAATCGCCCTTGGTGATAAGCAGCAAGTGAAAACTTTTGGATAATTCTTCAACTACTTCATGAACATGCGGCAGCAATTCAATGGGGGCAGCTAACATTTCGCGTCCAAAATCCAAAACCTGCTGTATCTCTTTACCGCTTACACTGCCACCTGTCAGTTCAATCGATGTCTCAATCATAGAAAGAATAAAACCTTTGATTCCATAACCGAAGTGCTTGAGATTCTTTAACTGAGTTGAAGATAAAGTTTGATCTACTACTTCAGGTCCATGGGACGAAAGCATTTCACGAAACTTTTGCTGAGTCATAGTAAAGATAGACTCATTATGCCAGAGGGTATCATCGGCATCAAAGGCAATTACATCAAACATCGTTTAGTTTGTTGTAATCAGAGAGCGGGTAAAAGCAGAAGAGATAAACAGTTGGCAGGAAGCCAATTCAGAAGTAACCGTAAAAATCAGGAAGGGGAAACATAGCTTCAGCTGTTTTTGAAGACAGCTCCGGGTGAGATAAACAATCTCACCCAAGAGGCTTCAAAAAGATTGGCACTGGCGCTCCTCAACTAACATTTCTGTAAAGGAATCACGCATTACGTTGATCATTATAACGTCCTTGCGTGTCTTTGCCGATGCCTCCAATAGATCCAATCCCAGACCAATTGAAATGTCCTGCTGAGTTAAGTCTTCCAACTGCAAAACAATATGTTTTAGCGAAGAATTCATCTTCCTCCTTACGGCTTCAAATTAACCGGAATCATTGGCCAGATTTCAAAAAAACCCGTGCCTAAACAACTATCTCCCGGTATACCGCTTATTCGATGCAGTTACTATGCCTCCGATATTTGTTTTAAAAGACGTGCCATTTCAATTGCGCAATCCGTTGCATCACGACCCTGGTTACCAGCTTTAGCACCGGAACGCTCTATGGCCTGTTCAATGGTATCCGTCGTCAGGAGACCAAAACTAACCGGTACTCCGGTTTCCAATGAGGCTGAAGCAATTCCACTGGACGCATTTGCACAAACGTAATCATAATGCGATGTTTCACCACGAATTACAGCGCCCAAACAAACAACAGCATCATTTTTTCCATTCATGGCTATTCTTTTTGCTGCTAAAGGAAGTTCAAATGCTCCTGGGACACGTATCACGGTAACATTATCTTTATTTCCACCGTGACGCACAAAAGAGTCCAGGGCACCTTCCAGCAAATGTTCACAGATAAATTCATTAAATCTTGCCACCACAAATGCTATTTTCAGATTAGCGGCCTGTAAGTCACCTTCAATTTGAACCATGTTTCTCCTTAAATTATAAATTTAAGCTTAATCAGTCTTATGTAAAATCTCTAGATTTCGCAAAATCACGGAGCATCTTGAAATGGAAAATACCTGTGTCATGACTATCGCTCCAGTAAATACGAAGAGCATAGTTACCCACGTACTCACTTCTCAGGGAGTGTATATCTTTGGGGATACTTTCGGTGTCCAAAGTCTTCTTACCGCTGAGTTCGTCAATACAACTTGCACAGGGACATGCGTCCCGCAAATCAAAAAAACTGATATGGCTTTCTTCACCGTCTTGCCAGAGGATATATACTTCATCTCCTAAAAGAATTTTTTCCGGTTTGGCTTTTTTCTTTANTTTAAGCATAATAANCAGAACGTTTCAACTAAGTTACTCTTTTTACAAGGTGGTAGAGTTAGAAAAATAGAATTGCATGTTAATTTACAGTAATTGAAANAACAACTCAAGCATTCCTTAGGCATAACAATGTATGCTANCGTGAGGAACATTGTAATTTTTACATAACAATTNGAGNANAACCATGGCTGAAACCAAAGAAACAGGAGAAAAAGCTGTAAAATTCGGNAAAACACAGGATGTATCACTAAAGACTATTGAAAAGGCTCCAAAGGATACGCAGCAAAAATATCATGCTATCTCATCAAAAGGAGAATCCCTGAAAATAGTGGAAGCCGATGTTCTCAGCAGCAGTACCAAAGATGATATAAAAACACAATTGCCTAAAGCAATTGTGGTAAAGAAAAATCTNAAAAAAGACGTAGAAATTCTGTATGCCAGCTTCAAAAAATTTAAGGAAACTCACAGTAATGCTGAAGAAATAAAAGAATTCAAGATGGCATGCGACAAGGTGATCCTGGCCGCACAAAAATCTCATACTGAAATAAAAGAAAAAGTCTACACAATTTACGATAAAAAGAAATAAATCCCTTCCTTTCTATTTTGATACCCCAAATCCATGAATTCCGGAAAACTTATCACTTTTGAGGGACTTGATGGCTGCGGAAAGAGTACCCAGTTAGAAAAAGTACATGACTGGCTGACCAGTCGTGGTTATACTGTCCTCAAAACCAGAGAGCCCGGCGGCACAAAAATTGGCCGGCAAATCCGTAGTATTCTTCTCAATCCGGAACATAAAGAACTACAGCCTGAAAGTGAATTGCTGCTCTATTTGTCAGATCGGATCCAGCACCTTCAAGAAACAATAATTCCGGCAAAAAAAGCTGGAAAGATTGTCCTGTGTGACCGCTTTCATGATTCAACAGTAGCCTATCAGGGCTATGGCAGAGGCTTGAATTTGAGCAGCATTGAGTCTATTGTAGAGCATTGCATAAATCCTTATGCTCCGGATTTGACTATTTTCCTGAATATTTCTCCTGAGACCGTTGCTGTACGTTTGGAGCAGCGTCAAAAACAAACAAAAAAGAATCGACTTGACCTTGGAATCATTGAACTTTTTCAAACGTACTGCACAAGGATTTAAAGCTTTATCTGCAGCTGAACCTGAACGCTATGTTTGCCTCGACGGTGAACAGAAAATTGAAGTTATCCATCATGAAATCGTTGCTGTCTTACAGAAACGATTCCATTTCCAGGATTTCAGTTAGGAATTTTGGCTGCTAATTTCGTTTAGGAACCTAAGGTAAGGGAAAGTTGTTTAAAGGAACAAACGTCCCAGTGTTGTAACTCTATCCATTTTAAATAACTCCTAATAAAATTACATGGAATTCTCAGGTTCGATAGTTATGACGCTTGTTTTTGTGTCACTGTTATTTGCTGTTTCTAGTGGTATCCTTGCATCAAAAAAAAATAGAGACTTTATTGGCTGGTTCTTTACAGGACTATTATTTGGTCCCTTTGCTTTATTTGTAGTATTACTTCCTTTACTCCCGGAAAAAACCAAAGATAATTCTAAGCTCTGGACATCTTGGAAATTCTGGACAGTTTGGGTTTCTTTATTTGGATTGATTGCTCTGTTGGCCTTTGGGTTTACTACCGACCCCAAAAATGTGCCTTCTCCTCTGGTTGGGCGACCTGCTCCGGATTTTGAGTTGACGGCTTTGAAAGGCGAGGAAACAATCCATTTAAGTGAACTTAGAGGTACGCCTGTGCTACTGAATTTTTGGGCTTCATGGTGTCAAGAATGTAAGGTGGAAGTCCATATTCTGGAAGAATTTCACAAAAAATATGGTTCGGAGACAGAACAAATTCGAGTAATAGGTATTGCCATTCAGGATACTCTGCAAAACGCACAAGCATTTGCACGCCGTTTTGGTAAAAGCTATTATCTGGGCTTGGATGATGATGCCGGTAATATTGCCTTGGATTATGGAATTTATGGAGTGCCGGAATCTTTTTTCATCGATCCGGATGGTATGATTTTCTATAAACAAATTGGGGGAGTGACTCCAGAATTACTGGCAAATAAATTTGAGCCATTTCTGTGAAAGAGGCTGCAAATCATGTTTTCAGGGTATAACTCTTAACCGCACACCATAGGGAGCTTCAGAACGTAAGGATTTAGGCAAGTCGCCAAAACGTGCTAGACTCAGTCCATTCAGCACGGCAAGCTGAAATTTTACTGATTTTCCCGGCTGGGTCAGTTTTTGTTCCACCACTTTACCGAAACGGTCTATACTTAACTCTATTTTTAGTTCCAAACTAGGATCAAATCGTTGATGCGGTCGAAAATGTGAGGAAAATTCCTGCCGTAATTCTTCGTGAAAAGATGACCTGCCCAATTCGAGACGAAGTTTTTTTATGAGTTTCTTTGCCATTTTTGATGTGATACGATGTCTTTTCATGAGTTTCTTTGCCATTTTTGAAAGACTAACGTCTCCTTCTACTGAATTGTTATCTTGAAGAAGCGAAACTTCTTTCACCTGATTTGTATTTGATTCAGCCAGATGATGCACTGGAGAGTGGTCAAAGCGGAACTCAACTTTTAACTCTTCATCAGGAAACGTCTCTGGAAGAGGAGGCAGTGGGACCAGGAGGGTTGCTTCTTTTGCTGCTTCACGCATGATGTCTGAAATTTCACCCATGCTATTGACCTGATAACTGCTCACAATCCCACTTTTTTCAACGGTAGCCTGGACGAAAACCTCTCCGCCTTCAGGTTTGGAACCTGATAAATAATCTTGCGGTGGGTGATTGCGCCAATGGTAATATACTAATTGGCTCCAACGTTCAATGTAACTTTGATAATTCCAATCGTAATTGCTGAGCCGGTAATCCTGATAAAAACGAATTGTCAATTCCGGACGAAACAATTTGCTGAGTTTTTCTGTAACCGGCGTCTCTGGTTTTGGCAAACTCTCTATTAATTGGAGGTCTGATTCAGGAAAATCAACACTGTCCAGCAATTCAAATTTGAGAATAAATTGAGGTGAGAGCATGGCTTCAGTTTCAGTAGGGCTTGCCTCTTTGAGATAATCTTCGTCTCCAGCAAAACTATGACCGGAAAAAAATACCCACTGTCCTTCATTAAAATTAGCCAGCCAGCTATGCAGTGATGTTCCGGGAAGGATCAGAGTGTCGTAATCAAAATCTGTAGAGGCATTGTTCCAGGTTCCCATCGTGACCCTGAATTCCGGAGCAGTTTTATTTTCAGTAGCATTTTCCGGAGGAATCATTGCGAGTTCAATTTCCAAATAAGCTTTACCATTACCAGTAGTAAGTAGAGTACGAATACGACCGATCCACTTTGTTAAGACCCTGCCATTTAGTTGCTCAGCCAAAAATTGTTGACGTTTTTGACGCAGTAAAAATTTTTGAACAGCATTGGTTGAGGCTTGGTATTTGGCAGCATATTCTGCTAAACCATTCATGAATTGTTGCTGAATTTCCGGAATCATTGCTCCAAGTATTTCCGGAGATGGATTAATGTTTTTGACAGTATTTTTAGGTTGCTCACTCCAAACTGCAGTCGCAAAAACAACACTGCATATCAGCAAACATATTCCAAAAAATTCTCTATGATTCAGCATTGTCTCTTTTTTTCGATCTAATGTAATCCGGATCCTTCATTAACTATCAAACAACATAACAGTGTCTGAAAACACAACTTCAATCTTGAGTTCATACTCACTGTTTTTCTCCATTTTTGTTAAACTGGACAAGAAAGATGTCTTTCCCACCACTGTATTTTGCTCCATCCATTCGACCTTCTGTAAAACCTGTAACGTATATTTGTCCTTCCGTTCCAATAGCTAAACCTAAGGGGCGTTCGTTTTCCGGTGTACCAAATTGCCGAAGCCAGAGCAATTCGCCTCCCGAATCCAGCATTGCTAAAAAAGCATCCTCCTTTCCGAAATGAGATTGCTTTTCCATACTACTTTCAGTATAGCCACCCACCAGCAAGTTCCCTTCTGGAGTCCACAAAGTAACCGTACATTGTTCAGATTTCGTGCCTTTGAAAATATATGTCCATAATTTTGTACCTTCGGAATTATATTTTGCAACAAATGCATCATAATTTTCTTGCATATCAGTACCATTACTTTCAGTTTGAGTAGTGTACCCAACCAACGCAACTGCTTCATCAGATAGAATTGCCAGTGAAGTCCCCGAGTCATCGAGCTTTGTTCCAAATGTTTTGCTCCAGCGTTTAGGCCCCGTCTTATACATTTTCAGCAGAAAAACATCTATACCTCCTGTTGATTTATTCCCGTCAAGAGACCGCATCATACTTCCGGTAAGATACAGACCAGTTCCTGAATCAGCGGCAATTGCCTGAAGACTGATCCCTGGATTTAATTCAGTCGCCCACATTTTTTCGCCGGTTTTGCGGATCTTCATTAAATTGAAAGGAGATGCGGCAGAAACATAAATATGTCCTTCCGAATCCAATGCCATTCCATTTCCTGATACTGTTCCAGAAATTCCGATTACTTTTGAAGATAATTTTTTGCCATTTACATCATAAGTCAACTTAATAACAGCAGAATTGTTTTTTCCCTGCGAAAGACCACTCAAACTAAGTTGACCTGTTTTTTTCATTCGCAAAACTGCAGCCTTAACTGAGCGTCCAAAACCAGGTTGATGAATCCAATTCAAGAAACCGCTTGGGGCATATTTTGCCAGAAATAAATCTGATTCTTCTCCACTTTCACTTACACTGGTGTTTCCTGTAAGATAGACATTACCATCCTTATCAACAGTAATTGCAAAACCGGTATCGTCACCTTGCGTCCCAATTTGCTGGCTCCATGTCGTGCGAAATCCAAGTTTAGTTGTAAGATTTTTTTTCAACAAAGCACCATTTATAGCTTTTATTTCAGTACTCAAACGTATTTGATGAAACTCTTGTGCAGCATAAACTCCTTTGGGAGACAGCACGATTCTTTTATTACCGTCCTCTAATTCCGGTAGATTCATGCGCACACAATTTCTGAAATTATAGGAGCTAATTTGTATGGTACCGGAACATTGCGTATCTTCAGTGTTGACAGTAAGCGTCAGAGGATCAATTGGAACACTAAATTTTAAAACAATTTTTTCATTTCGTTTAACAGTGATTGCATTGTCTCTCGGTTCTATCGAAACAAGTTTTGGAGTTATAAGTGAAGTGTTTTTTGGTTTTTTCACAACAACATTTGCTGTTCCGCCGCACCCTCCCAATAATACATTCATTAGAAAGCTTACAAATACAACTGAACAAGTAATTTTGGTTGTTAAATTCAATTTATTAATTTTATTCTTCATCTGTGAAAACCATGACATTTATCTGGTTCCTACTATGCGATTTTACAGCAAGCATGTCAATGTCTGAGGCACTTGAATTAATTGTAGAATTACAAAGATACAGAATTAAATGAGAAAATATGTTAGAAATAAAAGCTACACAGAATGACACTTTATCAAAAATCCGCGTGTTTATTTCTCATACATTTCACTGGAAGCGATGGCTGTTACTTTGGCTAATGTTCTCTGCGTCCAGCATACAAGCTCAGCTTATAACACAGAGTTCAGGACATGAGCTTGCTGATGAAAAAACTGTTTTTTTGTCACTCTGGAAACAGGCTGACGAGCGCCAACTTACTCTTCATCCTTATTGGCTGAAACTTTTACACTTTTATTCATTTGGTGAATCAGTCGGCCAATGGAGTTTTAAAAGTGATATAGTCAGTAGCGGCTTTTTTCTTTCACAAGAAGGAAAAATCGATCCGACAGCCGAACTTAAAGCAACATTAAAAGCATTGCTTTCACCGCTCAGTGGGGACCCCAATCTACATGCACGGTGTAAGTTTATTGCCCGCTACAACTGGCTCCGCAGTAATCTTGATTTTCCGGAATTACCAAAACTGTCCTGCCCTCTATTTGAACGTTGGTCGAATCTAGAAGAAGCAACTGGAATCAGCATAGTATTTGTCTCATCTTATTTAAAAAATCCGGCTTCAACATTTGGACATCTACTCCTCAAATTCAATTCGCAAAACCGTTATTTTGGACATTCTCTCCTCAGGCCCACATTGAATTTTGGGGCAATGATTAATCCTGATGACAACCCTTTAATCTATGCTTTACGAGGACTATTTGGGGGGTACGACGGAAGATTTACTGATGAACGATTTTATAATTTTAATCATGTTTATGGAGAAAATGAATTGCGTGATTTGTGGGAGTACCCACTATATTTTACAGTTGAACAGCAGCATCGTGTGGCCTATCATGCATGGGAATTGCTACAAAACGTAAACTTTACTTATTATTTTTTCCTCGATAATTGTGCATATCGAATGGCAGAATTATTGGAAATGGCGTGGACCGACACAACTCGAATCAATACTTCCGGAGCAATTTGGGCTATTCCGGTCGATGTAGTGTTTAAACTAAAAAATATCAAAAAAGAATCAGGAGAACAATCTCTACTAGGGGATCCAAAGCTAATTCAGTCAAGACAAAGAAAATTGCAGAACCGCACAGCTCAATTAAGTGAAATGGAGCAAAAACAGTTGACGAAATTGATTGAATCTGAAAATTATTTGGATTCAGAAGAATTTCGCAGCTTTCCGGAACAGTCACGAGCAAGAATTATTGATACTTTGCTGGACTACAGGCAGTATGTGAAAAGGGACAAACCCACACTGAATCAGCAAAAAGAGCGTTCTGTACTGCTCCGTGTCCGTAGTGAACTGCCAATTCTGGAAAACAACGTTTCAGCAGAAATTCCTGAAGCCCCCACTGACGGTACACCACCTATGCGTTTTCGATTTGGTGCAGTTTCCAACTCGCTATTGGGACCTGCACTGGAAGTTGGTACCTGGGCAAATTATCATGATTTACTTGGAGATGAATCAGGACACCTGCAAAATGCAGAAGTTGTAACGCTGGATTTGCATCTGCAGTTACGCAAAAACTCTTTTGAAGTAACACAATTCCAATTATTTAATATTCAAAAATTTGCCCTCAATCCAACAGGGATATCCGGAGATTATGAATGGTCATGGCGTGCGCGTGGAGGTTGGGAACGTGAACATCTTGGTTGCTTACCCTGCAGAAAATTTAGCATAGCTGGAGGTTTTGGCAGGTCAGTTTCAATTGGTGGTAAAGACTTGGAGTACCTTTTTTTAGATCTCTTTGGAGAAACAAAAAATCATTCGTGGCCGGCAACAACTTGGGGTTATGCACCACATCTTGGTATGTTGTGGAGTGTATTGGATATTTGGAAAATAAGGTTCGACGGAGGTTGGTTTAAAAGCATTTACGGTCCAAAAATAGAATATTTCCACATTCGATTTGATCAACGTCTGACCATTGCTCAAGACTGGGATATCCGGATGGAAATAGAACAGCTTGGAAGTCTGGAAGGAACATTAGCTTTACATTATTTCTGGTGAGTTATAAAAACAAATGTTGAATTTTGACATTTTAAGGGCACACCAAAAATGAATAAAATAAGAGAGTGTTTATTTACTTTTTACAAGTTCATCATAAATGAACGGATGCCGCTCATTCATCTCTCTGCACTTCTCATTCATGCCGTAACAACACCGGCTGTTTAAGATTTAATTCCCCTTTTGAAACATTGTATATGAGGCCGCTTCCATGCAAAGTGTGTCCTTCCCGTAATACCCTCACCGGTTTGGGGATAGTAAGAATCTCTTGTTTTGCATTATAGATTGCAGTTTCTGTGTGAACTTCAGAGCCGTCATTCCGCAAAAGCACTACATTCCCAGTAAGTGTTACCCTGTTATCGTCCCACTCTATCAAGCCCTGCTCTGCAGTAATAAAAAGATCAACCTCCTGAGTAGGAAGGGTTGGTTGATAGAGGCAAATTTGGTGTAGGTTTGACAGAAGAATTGTCTGAAACAAATACCCAGATCGTTACCTGCTCAATACGCATACGACTGGATTTTTCCGAAATAACGGCCCTTTTGCCTTTGAGCTTCCAACTTCTCCGCTCCAATTGGTAATCATTTACTGTGATCTGCTCCAGATCCAACACACCTCTTTCTTCAAAAGGAATATTTTCAGGTGGTTCGCTGAAGGAAATTAAATAATAGGCAGCTCCGGCTAGTGCTCCCAACAAAAGAAGAATCGTGAGTTCTTTGCGATTTTCATGTAGAAAGGACGAATAGGTCTGAAGTCCCTGAGATTCCATGATAAGTTGAAGAAATATTATTCAGAAACGGAATGCGAAAATTGGAACCTCCCACTTTAAAGGAGCAGGTTTTACTGCACGAGAATATAGCGGCATCATCTCAGATTCAATGAAAGCTGTATTTGGTTGTTGTGTACTAGATTGCGGAGATGGCAGTTCAAGAAGATATGATTTGTCAAAACTTAAGCCTCCTACAACCAGGTATATCCCCAGTCCGTAGCCAAGTACTCCACCAATTGTTGTAGAAGTAATAATCAATGACTCTCTGAGCTGAATTCCTGAAACTAAATGATAAGAAAAACCCATCGTGGCTCCCCATGCTGAGCCCCAAAGTGTGTTCCAAAAAACAGAGTACATTACCGGTTTTTTGGGGCCACCAAGTGGAATGAACTCTTCCTGTGCTGAAATCACAGGAAGATTTATGCACCCTAGTAAAACAACTATAACAAATATTTTTTTCAGCCTTTGTCTCATGTGCCTGGTAAAAATAAATATTTACAGTATCCTAAAATCGGAATCGGAAAATAGGGATCCTGAAATTTTGAACAGATTTGATTTCATTTTGAGAAATAATTGAACTTTGAATCGGCCGTATAAGGTTGTCATTCCCCAGGAGTTGATCCAAATTTTCCGGCAAGGTTGATTCTGAGGGTATTATGATTGCGTTCTGCAGCATATAAAATCCAAATAATGCACCCAATGCTGTTCCGGCAATGAAACCGTTTTTAACCGTACTTTTCAAGGTGACGCTTGGATTCAGGGGATCCATGAACCAGACAACAACACCTAAACCTGCTCCGAAAACACCTCCGCCAAGGGTGTACCCCAACTCCTGCTTCATCATTAAAGGTCCTGTTTCCTGTGCCTGCAAAGAAGCAGTGATCATCAATAGAAAAAAGAAAGGTAAAATCCATTTTATTTTCCAGAGGGTGAGTTTTTTCATTATTGAAAAGCAGTCAGGATTTATATTTTGAGTAATGTCCGTTACAGGTCATTCCATCGAGTGCTTGGTCGGTTTTTTTAACAACAAATGCAGGAATATGAATATAATAACCTACTAACTAAAAAAAGAGTTAAAGACGGTTTTTCTGAGTTTGAATGAGAATTGCATTTAGGCTACTGTGAAATTAGCTGAAAAGTCTAAGTCTATTTCAAATTTTAATCTTTTTCAAAATTATTAGTCTCTTTTTCATGTTCTTCTTTACCGCCATTCGACGGTTTGTTTTAGTTTTAACAGTCCTTTTTTGTGTAGTATCGCCTGTATTTGATTTAGCAGCACAGGAGATTGACGATGATCCCCTCATGTTAGATGGAGGCGATGAATTCGGTTTTGGGCAGTTCGGCGACAATGACTTCCAAAGCGGTGATTTTGGTTCCGGAGGGTTTCAAGATTTTGGAACCCAGCAGACACAAGACCCTCAAGATCCTTTCGACTCTCAGTTTGATTCAACTGATCAATATCTTGATGAAGGTGCGTTTTCTGATGAAAGTGAATCAACTTTGAAAGACGATCTGATTGTCCGTCGCGAATTATTATCACAAGAAGGAAAAGCTGTCCCCTCTAACTTAGGTTATGGTGCAGGAACCGGGTTGATGATTGGCACCTGGTTCGCGTTTATTCGAAAAGAAACCAACACTCGTCAGCAATTCCGCACTATAGGCACCAGTACTGTTGTAGGAGCATTGATAGGGATTATGCTAGGTACACGTAGTGTATGGGATCCCGGTGCCCCTCGTCCAGAGGATGATGCTTCCCCCACGGGTTTTTCGCAATCTCCTGCAGGTTGGTTATTTGCCCAGAATAAAGAATCGTTAAAAATTGCCTACCGCTGGAAGTTTTAGCAACACTTACGCCAAATCAAGGTAACACGTTTCAGTTTACAGGGTATAGAAAACAATATTTGAACTTGAAACCTGAAAACTTATTACTTCACCTGCTGCGAATTATTTTGTGCAACTGACGCATATTTTCTCGAAAACGGTAACTTATAGTGTTCAGCAAAATTCCAATCCCCATACTGCCAAACCCTAACAACATAAATCCAGTTGCCAAAATTGCAGTTGGGACCTTGTTTACATATTCATCTTCCAGATAGTCCAGAATAACCCAGATTCCTGAGATTCCTCCAGCCAATATAAAAGCCAGTCCAATAACCCCAAAAAAAGTAAAAGGTTTGTAAGCTTTCGCAATTCTGGCAATTTCTGCAAGCACCCTAAAACCGTCATGGAAAGTTCGTAATTTTGAAACAGATCCCTCCGGACGCTCCCGGTATGGTAATGGAACTTCTTTAATCCGGAATCCATAATCCAGTATCCGAATTGTCATTTCTGTTTCCACTTCAAATCCGGAGGAAAGAATCGGAATGGATTGAACCAGTTCCCGACTATATGCACGATAGCCGGACATAATATCGGAGAGGTTGCTTTTAAAAATCCAGTTGACCAGTCTGCGTACCAAATTGTTGCCAAAAACATGGAGCGGCCGGAAAGACGTTGCGGTGTATTCTGCTAAACGCACAGCAACTGCCATATCTGCTTGTTCTTTCATCACCGGTTCCAGCAGTTTCCGGACATGCTCTGCAGAATATGTGTCATCACCGTCAACTATCACATAATAATCCGCATCCACTTTCCGGAACATACTTGCAACCACATGCCCTTTTCCGGGACGCGATTCCGGGATCACTTCTGCTCCACACTCTCGTGCGATTGCTGCGGTGCGGTCTGTACTGTTGTTATCAAAAATAATGATTTTTGCTTCAGGAATTGTATCCTGGAAATCATGGATCACTTTGCCAATAGTTATTTCTTCATTAAGGCAAGGAATCAGAATGACAATCTTTGCTTTATTGTTAATATCCATAAATTTCAGAAAAAAAGTAGTTGCTCAAAGTTTATATTTTTTTTTGATACTTCGCAACTCTTGTTCAATATCAGTGTCTTTAATATTTGAACGAACAGAAAATGCAGATTTTGAAGTTGCCTTAACTTGTTGTTTTTTCAAACGCTTCAATTCTGCTTCAATGTTGTCTAACGGATCTTTATCTGTATACGATTTTGTCTGCGTTTTATGGTTTGAACTTTCTGTACTTGTTCTATAATCTGCGTTATCTTCAAAGGACTCAGTCACTTCCTGAAAAATCTGCCGTGCCCAGTCCACAAATATTTCCAGCGGATCCCTAAAACTTAATCCGAATTGTCCCAGCATTTCTCCAGCGTCCCGTAGTAAATCTTCTAAAGTGTCATCCGGTTCCAAAGTAGCAGATTCATGAGAATTGCCACGAAACTCTGGTTTTTGTTTGTAACCTCTTCTACTTGAAGAAGAACTTGAGCTTGTTCTATTTTTCTGGTCATGTGGTTGTGAAGCTTTTGCACCAGACTTTCCAAGTTGTCGGTCCAGAATATTACGTTTTTCCGGATCTGCAAGAACTTCATAGGCTTGAGAAAGACGTACGAAGATCTTTTGTTGGCGTTTACGTTCTTCTTCGGACACTTGCTGAAATAAGTCCGGATGACATGATTTAGCTTTTCTGCGGAATGCTCTGCGAATCAGAGAAATATCTGCGTCCGGAGGCACTTCAAACAAGGTGTAGTAATTTTCCAATTTTCAACAAACAACTAATGATTTTGAGCTATGAATAGAATCCTTTATTTTGACTTGGAAACCAAGTATTCTGCCGATGAAGTTGGCGGCTGGGGTAACATAGAAGACATGGGAATGTCTATAGGTGTGATTTGGGACACACTCGATGAAAAATTCCATGTCTATATTGAACACCAAATTAAGGAAATGGTCGATCATTTTTATCGTGCAGATCAAATTGTAGGATTCAACCATGTTGGTTTTGACTATCGAGTAGTGGCCGGAGTCCGCTATGCAGACTCCCATGAACGTTCCCGTCTTCACACAGAGTTGGCCGGACTGAAAAATTTTGACATGCTGCTTGAATTGAAAAAACTTCTCGGTCACCGTCTCAAACTTGAATCCATTGCACGCCCAACACTTGGAACTGGAAAATCTGCAGATGGCCTGCAGGCCCTGAAGTGGTACAAAGAAGGCAAACTGGATAAAATCATTGCGTATTGTAAAGTAGATGTCGAAGTAACTCGTGATGTGCATCTTTATGCCCTTGAAAACGGTAAACTGCATTATGATTCACGAAGCGGTATTAAAACGGTAAGTGTCGACTGGAACAGCCAACCCAAAAAACAGGAGCCACAGCAAATGTCATTGTTTTAGTAGTTCAAATTTGCTGTTGTCAGTACTATGGTCTCCAAAACAAACTTAGAGCATCTTAATGATATTTATGCTTTTGTTTACTAAATCATGACTTTTTTTAAAAAACTGGAAAAACGAGTTAGTGCCAGACAGACCTATCTTTGTGTTGGCCTTGATCCAGTCTGGGGGAAAATCCCAGAGCATCTGCCTCATTCTCAGGAAGGTTTACTAGAATTTTTGTTGCAAATTGTAAATGAAACGAAAGATCATGTTGCAGTTTTTAAACCTAATTTTGCCTATTTTGAAGCTTTAGGGCCTTCCGGAATGGAAGTATTGCAGGAATTAATTCAGAAAATTCCTTCTGAAATTCCTGTTATAGGTGACGCAAAAAGGGGGGATGTAGGGCACTCTTCACGGATGTACGCAAAGGCAGTATTTGAAACTTTTGGTTGTGATGCGGTAACAGTAACACCGTATCTGGGACATGATGCATTGGAACCGTTTTTAGATAATCCGGATCGTGGTGTTTTCGTTCTGTGCTTAACATCTAATTCTGGAGCCAACGACTTTCAGCTTCCGGATTTACATTTAAAGGTTGCAAAAAAAGTACGGGAATGGAATATTTACGGTAATGCAGGCTTAGTTGTGGGAGCCACCCGACCGGAAAACATAGCTGCAATACGAGAGATTTCCGGACGGATGCCATACCTAATTCCCGGAATTGGAACACAGGGAGGGGATTTAAGAAATACGCTTTTTTACGCTGATGATGGTTCGAAAATTCCATATTTGATCAGTACCTCTCGCAGCATACTGTATGCTTCCTCAAAAGAGGATTTTGCACAGCAGGCAGGGACTACAGCCCGGAAACTTCAGGGTCAAATCAATTTGTGTCGCTCAAGTTTGTGAGCATGCTGGTAAACCCCCCGGATAAGAAACTCTGAACTGGAACAGCATTTTCGGTTTGCAGTTTAACTTGTCCCAACAATTTGCCATCCAGCCGATATTCGAGGCTGCCTAGTTGTTGTTCAACTTTAACAGGTGCCGTGATCTGTTGGGGGATCTGAGGCCAGATTTCCAGTCGTTTGTGTTCTTCCTGACTCAGTAAAATGGTGACTGCATCAGTTGTCTGTAAAGAAACACCTTCCGCTTCTCCATTTTCTACACTTACTGAAAATGGAACAGTATCTCCTTTCTTGTTCAACTCATATTTTAAATAATTTTCGAAACCATAATCGAGCAGGTTTTTGGTAGCCTTGCTCCTCAATCTTGAATTTTTTGCTCCTAAAACTACTGTAATATAGCGTTGTCCTTTCCGCTTTGCAGTGGAAACCAGATTAAAACCGGCTCGCCGATGATATCCTGTTTTCATTCCATCCATGCCGCGATAATTGCGGATCATCCGATGATTGGTGTTCAATAGTTGGAACGTCCCGTTTCTGAAAGTATCCAGACGGATTGAAGACCAACTAAGGTACAGTGGATGCTTTAAGAGTTCCAATGCCAGCAAATACAAATCATATGCGCTGCTCACATCAAGTTTTTGGCCGCGCCCTGGTGGTAGACCGTGTACTGAATAGAAACGTGTTTTCTTCATGCCAAGTTCATCGGCACGTTCGTTCATTTTTTTGAGAAAAAACTTTACTTGCCCGGAAACATGCTCAGCCACAGCTACAGCTGCATCATTTGCCGATGAAATGACTGTGGCTTTCATCAACTCTCTGAACTTAAAAACTTCACCTTGCTTTAAATAAACCTGGTGTCCGCCAATTTTGCTGGTCCAGCGAGAAATTTTTACCTTGTCCTGTAAACTGATTCGTCCGGATTCAATTTCCTCAAGCGCGATTAGCGCAACCATCATTTTTACCAGTGACGCAGGATAAATTTTTTGATGCATCCGGTCGTGCAGTAAAATACGTCCGGATTCGGCATCAGCCAGTATAGCTGCCTTGTAGTGGGAACGGTATCGGTTTACGCTCTCTGCAGAAACCGCCTGGTTTGTAGTTACCAGAGCGAAAATAAGTAATGCTCCGTGAATAATGGAATAACGTTTTAAAATAGTTAAATTTCGCAAGGCCTTATCCTTCCAATGGAATTTGGTGTATGTATGAACAATGATTGTCTGGCCTCTATCTCTTCAAGGATCGTACCTTTCTTTTTGTGTTAGTCAGTTCTGGTTTCTTTAACTTCAAAATAAGCAGAAATAGCTTTGACAGTTTCACATCAAACTATCATTCCCAGTAAGCATATCCAGTAGTTTGAAAACAACTAAAATGATAAATTTTACTTGACATTTTTTACGAATTTTCTTAGCCTGAAACTATCTTCGTTAGGGGTGGGGGTTTCCGATAAAGGAACCACCTGAGAAAGTCCCTTGGAACCTGATCCAGATCATGCTGGCGCAGGAAAACGACACTTCTGTTTGGCGGTTTCTGCTACTGTCTTTCCAATACCCCCTCTTTGTCATCCCTGCGAAAATTTTATTAAGTGAGTTTCCGGAGTGTCCGGAGCCTTTCCTTTCAAAAATTATTGTTCCGGAGATTGTTATGAAATCTATAAAATTGTCCGTTTTACCCATGTTGCTCATTGTTGTGGGAATTTTCATTAATCCAACATGGGGAGCGGAATTAACCATTTACACTTACGACTCTTTCAACAGCGAATGGGGACCGGGTCCTGTCGTTTTTAAACGTTTTGAGAAACAATGTGCCTGCAAACTAAAAGTTGTTTCTCCGGGCGACTCCGGAACTGTGCTCAATCGTGTGATTTTGGAAAAAGCAAATCCGAAAGCCGATATTCTGCTGGGCTTGAATAACAGCGAACTCGAAAAATCATTTAGCTATGATTTGTGGGAACCGTACCGTTCGCCACTTTTGGAGCAAGTTCCAGCAGATTTACGTGTTGACAAAAAACACCGTGTGACCCCGTTTGATTATGGTTTCATTGCCTTTGTTTACAATAGTCAAAAGATAAAAAATCCTCCAAACAGTCTGCAGGATTTACTTGATCCAAAATACAGAAGAAAAATTGTGATTGAAAATCCGAAAACTTCTTCTCCGGGCTTGTCGATGCTGCACTGGACGATAGCAGTATTTGGTGAAGAAGATTACCTTGATTACTGGAAGAAGTTAGAGCCAAATTTACTCTCTGTGACCAATGGCTGGTCTGCGGCTTATGGTATGTTCACCAAGGGCGAGGTACCGATTGTGTTGAGCTACGTAACCAGTCCCGCATATCACTTGGAGTATGAAAAAACTGAACGTTACAGGACTGCTGTTTTTCAGGATGGACATTACCGACAAATAGAATTTGCAGGAATTCTCAAAGGGACAAAACGGATCAAACGGGCACGTGAGTTTATTGATTTCATGCTTTCCGAAAAATTTCAAAACGCGATCCCTTTGACAAACTGGATGTTCCCGGTGATCCAGCACCAGCCGCTTCCGGATTCTTTCCGAATTGCACCGCATCCAAAAAGCGTTCCGGAATTGAATCGANCGCGAGTCAACCAGCAAAACTCAAAATGGTTGAAAGAATGGTCCNGGACAATGTCGCAGTAACCCATATCCAATCGTGAAACNACATCCTCTTAGNCTTCTGCAAATATCCGCACTGCTCTTGCTTGGAGCAGGATTTTATTGGCCCCTTTTGAGCTTTCTTTCCGGTAANAATCCTTTGCATCCGGAAGAAAGTTTTNTGCAGTGGNAATTTTTTAAGGAGTTTTTGAGTGATCCATGGAATTTGCGNGTCATTGGCTTTTCCCTCTATCAGGCTTTTTTAAGCGCGCTACTTTCGATTCTTGTCGGACTTCCCGGAGCATGGCTGCTAACANACTATAACTTNCCGGGGAAGCGCTGGTTTCGTCTGCTGACTTACCTGCCCTTCATTCTGCCTTCGATTTTGGTGGTTTTGGCAATGGTGCTGTTTTATGGCAACAACGGCTGGATCAATCGCGGACTGATGACCATCCTCGGAACGGATGAACCTCAGGTACATTTTCTCTATTCGTTAACAGGAATTTTGATTGCACATGTTTTTTATAATTTTCCGTTGGCTATGAAAATCATTGGAGATCAATGGGAGCGAATATCATTGAAATACCATCATGCCGCAAGTTCACTTGGTGTCGGGAATATGCGGCGTTTTTTCGGCATTACTTTACCCTTGCTGATGCCTTCAATCGGCTCTGCCTTTGTGCTTATTTTTTTACTTTGTATGAATAGTTTTGCAATTATTCTAGTACTCGGAGGTGGTATCCGTTACACGACAATTGAGGTTTTGATTTATCAACTGGCACGTATTGAACTTGATTTCTCAGGTGCAGCAAGTTTAGCTTTTTTACAGGGAGGATTGAGTTTAATCGGCATGGCAATTATGCTCAAAGGCAGGGATAGCAGAGTTGACCAGGAATCTGCAAGCAAGAGCTGGCTTCCGGAAAAACTGAGGAACCGATCCATGAAAGCATGGTTTGGTTTGTGCTGGATTTTGTTAGTATTGATCTTTGCGCTGGGACCTTTGTTTGCCATCCTGATGGATTCATTCCGTAAATTTGAACATGGTGAATGGATTTACACCTGGTATTGGTACAGCGAGCTTTTTACCTGGCGAGAAAATAATTATTTTCTTTCATCTCTTTGGAACTCTTTGCGAATCGGACTCGGAAGCGCACTTATTTCCTCCATATCTGGTCTTGGGTTGGTAAGTATAATTGCCTACCGAAAAGGTGTAAAGAGGCGTTTTTGGGAAATGCTGACTATCTTCCCGATTGCGCTGTCAACAGTCGTTTTTGGTGTGGCATGGTTCCATTTTTATCAGGGGCATCTGGCTGGGACTGTTCCGTTAATTTTTGTGGTGATGGCAATGCACGCCCTACTGACCTGTCCATACTGGATACGAATTGTACTTCCAACTCTGGAAAGCATTCCGCTGCAGTGGCACACAGAATCAAAAATGCTGGGCAAGCAACCTCTTGAATATGGTGTCAGAATTTTGTGGCCCTGGCTGAGCAAAACTTTTCTGATCGCCTTTTTCTTCAGTTTCTCATTGTCTCTGGGTGAACTAAATTCCACCATGATGATTGCCGATGAAACCGTACGTACGCTTCCACTTGAAATTTATGGAGCGATTTCAGGATATCGCTTTTCTTATGCATCTGCAGTAGCAGTCATTTTGCTTATCCTATCAGTATCTACATTTCTTCTGGTGGAGCGGAGTATTGGCTTTTTTGGGCGGCTAAAATAAATAAATTTGGGCTTTCAAGGAAAAAACTTTAAATTGCCGAAAGAACAGAATAGCATAAAAGAATTGGAGGTCTCGGTTTAGAAACCAAAAATCGTTCAGTGAAGGGATGTATGGAGGTTGGAAGTTTAAGAGAAGAAACACGTACTGCAGAAGAAACTGCTTGCGANAAAATTAATGNTTCTGTTGTGGAACAGGAATTGGAGACTGCAATACTTGAATATGCNATCAGTACATTCCCTTTCTCAAGTGCCTTTGAGAACGTTCCTGGTTATCGCGAAGAAGAGCTTCCGGATTTGATAGAAGGTCTTATTTCTGAAGGAATCGTCAAGGTCGGTTTCTACTACGAAGAAATGCAGGAAAACCTGACAATCTTATATTTTCTTCGACTGGATGAAGAAAAACACGTTGTTCTGGGACTTGATCCAAACGAAGTCTGTGTCAGTATTTCAAATGTTGATGGTATTTTTCGTTTGAACGATGACCAATACATGAATTTACTGAAAATCCCACTCTGCTGAATCATTCTGATTTTGCTAAATTCCC
>JGI24817J26689_1000033_pt1 | contig 25416 bp, 22 predicted proteins | sample METZYME_3_300m_FD_26689 | JGI IMG/M metagenome (IMG submission 26689) | reverse complement strand
ATCCGGTAATTCACTATCAAAAGTTAAGACCTCCTTTGTTGAAGGATGTATAAAAGTTAATGAGCTTGCATGAAGAGCTTGTCTCTTGAATTGACTTATTTTATTCCTGAGGTTCTCAGAAGTACCTTTTACATACTTTCTTCTTCCTCCATAGGTGTTATCTCCCACTATAGGAAAACCCAGATAAGAAAGATGAACTCTTATTTGATGAGTTCTTCCTGTTTCAAGCAAGACCTCTACAAGTGAATATCCTCTAACACTCATAACTTTCTTGAATCTACTGATGGCTTCCTTACCTGAACTAACCACTGCCTGTTTGGTTCTAACTTTAGGGTGTCTACCAATAGGTTTATCTATTACCCCGCTCAAGCTAGGCTCCCCTACTACTAAAGCAGTATATTTTCTTGTAACAGTTCTTTCCTTTAATTGGTTAATAAGAGTCAAATAAGTTTTCTCATTACGAGAAACCACCATCAGCCCCGAGGTATCTTTGTCCAAACGGTGAACTATTCCTGCTCTGGGCAAGTATGACAAACTTGAATCAAAATTAAGAAGTCCATTCACTAAAGTTCCTGATGGATTGCCTGCGCCAGGGTGAACTACTAATCCAGAAGCCTTATTAACAACTAACAGGTCTTGATCTTCGTGAATTATTTCCAGATCTATATTTTCAGCTTTATCTTTTAATTTAGGGGCTTCTTTAGCAAAAATCTCTATAAGTTCACCTCCCTGTAGGATTAACTTAGGCTTAATTTCTTTACCATTTACCTTAACGGCACCTTCCTTAATTAACTTTTGTAGATGACTTCTAGAAAATTCTTTAAAAGCCTCAGCAATAACAACATCAACTCTTTGACCTACTTGTTCTGCCTTTACCTTTAGTGTTAAAGCTATCTTACGATTCATTTGTTCAAATATAATTTTTTATAAGGAACCACAAAATTCTTTTTCTGTCCAATATCAATACAGAAATGTAGAATCAGCAATCCAAATGCCTAAGCGACATAATATCAACTCAATAAGTATGTTAATTAAAAGTTGTTCATTACTTTTATTAAGTTCTATCTTCTTGTTTACTTCTTGTTCAAGTAACGAAGAACAACCGGATGAACGTCTTTTAGAGAAAGAACTTTATGATGCATCTCAAACCAGACTGAAAAATGGTAATTTCTCTAATGCTATAGCCAGTCTTGAAGTACTTGAAAGACGCTTCCCATTTGGTAGATATGCAGAACAAGCTCAAGCAGAACTTATATATGCCTACTACAAGAATTTTGAATTTGAAGCAGCCAGGTCTGCTTCAGAGAGGTTCATTAACCTTCACCCACGTCACCCTCATACAAGTTACGCATACTATTTGAGAGGACTTTCTGCTTTCACGGATGATTCAGGTTTATTTTCTCGATATTTTACTTCTGACTTATCAAGAAGAGATATAGAGCCAGCTCAACAATCCTTTGAAGATTTAAGTGAATTTTTAGCTAGATACCCAGACTCTCCTTATGCCCCTCATGCTACTCAAAGAATGATATATCTTAAAAATATATTAGCTCAGCATGAAATTTACGTTGCTAACTTCTATATGGAAAGGAAAGCTTACATAGCAGCAGCTGGAAGAGCTCGATATGTAATTGAACATATGCCTGACACTCCTCAAGTTCCTGAAGCTTTATCTATTTTAGTAAAAGCTTATGGATTCTTAGGTTATGAAGAATTGAGAGTGAAAAATTTCAAAATTTTAGAAGCTAGTTATCCAACTTTCGCCTCTGATGAATTGATAAGACCTAAGAGATCTTGGGCTAGTCGATTATCTTTTGGATTGCTAGGGGATGAGGATATTCCACCACCTATTGAGGAAGAATAGATTTGTCTCAGTTAATCCTAGTATTAGGAATAATCGGATTAATTTGGTTATACATCCTTTTTAAAAGAAAACCGTCTAAAAAAGAAAAAGTTACCCTTGAAATGGTTAGATGTGATACTTGTGGAGTAAATATTCCCAAAGCTGAGGCTATTGGATCTGAAGAGCTTTGGTTCTGTTCAGAAGAACACAGGACTTAGAATCTGTATCTCACTTTCACAGTAAAGTTATCTTTTGAGGGTTCTTCCCAAGGTCTTTTATACAAAGTTCCTAAGTCATCTTCNTCATCTGGTTCATAAATTTTACCTCCTCTAGTATAGACAGCATACAAATAAGCCAAAGGCATAAACTCGTAACGATAACGAATTTGAAAAGCTAATTGCCCTATACTAAAAGGGTCTAAATTAACTGAAGATTCAGTCAATTTTCCNTTAATCGAGGCAATTTGTGCTTGAGGGTTTTTAGCGTTAAAAGCAACTAACTGAGCCTTGACCCTCAATTCATGCTGATTACCTTTGAAATACTTAATAGAGAAATTAGTGTTTCTCTGAGTTTTTTCATAGGTACCTAAATGGTTATCTTGAATCCAGTTAAGCCAGTTTGCTTCCTTTTCATGTTGGTAAGAAAGTCTTAAAGTTAAATTAGATAAAGGAAACACTTTAACTGAAGAATAATATTTGTTTCTCCATCCAAGATCACTTGAGCGTTCACTGCCCTTAGACCTCTGTGCAAATAAATCCCACTGCCAAAATTTGTTTTTCTGGCCAACATACTTAAAGTCGATCCCATAGTTTTGGGGTAATTTTATGTATGGAGCCAACTCAGAACCCCTAGTAATCAGATTATCTCTTCCATCAGTTCTAAAAAATACTTCAACCTCAACTTGAGATGTATCCTTAAATTGGTTCTTAATTTCAAATCCTGTAAAACAGCCTTCTTTATCTCCATTAGATAATGTTCTACAGCCGTAAGAATGCTGGTAAGTTCTCATTAGTGTCTTCGAACTATCATTAAAATCAGTTTTATGAAGCTGTGTTCTTCCACCTAACATAATCCAGTCATTTCTTATTAAATATCCCATATCATTAATATCTAAGTCTTTATCTAGATAATAAAATCCTAATCCGGTAGATAAATGGTGGTTAATTTGTTTGCTTATACTCATGCGTAATCCGTAACCTTTGTTTTCTTCAACAATGGAGTTTAATAAGAGAGCATAAAGTCTAAAATCTTCATTAGGACGGTAAACCATATCAACCGTATTTACGTTGGCATTCCTACTTAATACTTCATTCTTGGTGAAAGTACCTAAGTACCCAAAAGACAAGTTTTCTTTTTTTACTCGGTACCTAGTGGCAAAATAATCTCTTCCTTCACTGTAGACTTCATCAGATTCAAATGCGCCTAAGAAACCTAAATCGTAATTCTGTCCTACTTTTGTATACCTAAAAGCAAGGTCTATATCGGTATTTCCTTTTTGGTTAGAGCTACAAAGAGCTTCTATTTCAGAACTATAATCTGAACAGTTATAATCGGGAGAACCACCTATTCTTCGTGTATTGATTACATAAAGAAAGCGGTACCCATCAACATCAAACATAGACTGATTTTCTGAAAAGAAAGGTCTTTTATCAGAGTAGAAGGTCTCCATAGCGGAGAAATTGATCACCACATCATCACTCTCCACTTGGCCAAAATCAGGATTGATCGCAATATTTAACTGGCTCCCAGAATCTATCTTCCAGAAAATCTCTGCACCAGTTTTTACATCATTATCATCTGAAGTTCTTTCATTAGAAGCTGTGACATAAGGGAAAAAATCTAAGCTGGAACTATCAAAATTCTTTACATAAAGGTCATTTAAGGTAGAAATAAATCTGGACCTTGTGGGATTCGATTTAATAGTCGCAAAAGCTTTAGATATTTCCAAAGACATTCGCCAAAAACTAATTCTTATTTTTCTTAAATCTCCTTCTTGAGTCTTCATTGGAGCAACAGTCCAAGGTATAAAAAACTCTGCAAACCAGACATCGTCACCTATCGAGGTCTTTGCCACCCAATCTGCATCCCAGTCCTTCTTTTGCTCATTCTCGTTTCTATAAACCGCATCCCATAGAGACCCTCCTAGAGATACAGTAAACGAGTAAGCCATCAATGCATCCCCGTCAAAATCCACAGTGAGTCCTACTTTATCTGCATTGGCATTATCAGCATCTCTTTCATGCTGTTGGGATCGCATCGTCTCCGCAGGTTGGTAATTAATATAGCCTACATACAAACCATCTTCAGTTTCGTAAACTTTTACTACAGTTTTCTGTTCCGGTTCCTCGAGTGTAAAAGGCCCAACCTGATAAAATTTACTTACCTCTTGAGCAGATTTCCATTCTTCTTCATCTAACTTTCCATCCACTTTTATAGTGGAAAAAAGAAAACTGCTGAAAAGAAGAGTGGGAATTAAGAAAATAGTTCTAAATATAACCATCCCTGATGTCATTCATTCCTCTGTTAGAATTGATCCTTCAATTTTACAGTAAAATTTTCCTATTAGAATCTGTATCTGACCTTAACAGTAAAGTTATCCGCCTGAGGATCATTCCAAGGACGTTTATACAACTTGTCTAAACTGTCCTCTTCATCGAGCTCAACTATTCTTCCTCCTTTGGTATAGACCACATAGAGATAAGCTAAAGGTAGAATTTCATAACGATACCTAACTTGGAAAGCTAAATCACTCAAACTAAAGGGTGGAAGTGCCATTTCAATAGGATTCAAAAATCCTGTTGCATCGCCAAGATAAGCGCCTGGTTGCCTGGCTGTGAAAGCCACCATTTGAGCTTTCATTCTTAACTCATGTTTATCCCCTCCAAACCAATTCATTGATGCAATCGTAGTTCTTTGTTTTTGTTTATAAATTCCTAATAAATTATCTTCAATCCAATTTAACCAATCGTCTTCCTGGCTATGTTGATACATCAAACTGAGACTTAGATTATCTCGAGGAGTAAAGTCGGCCATAGCCATATAAGAAGTTTTAAAACCTAATGCACTAGACATCCATTGCGATCCTTTTTCCCTTTTAACCTCCAAGATATATTTAAAGAAATCTGTAGAAGGGCCCATGAATTGCAACTTAGTTCCATAATTCTTAGGCATTTTGATGTAAGGGGAAATCAAGTTACCCCGGGTTATCCAGAAGTCTTTGCTAGGAGTTCTATAAAAATTTGTGAATTCAATGTTAGAAGTATTTCTAAAACTACTCTTATAAGACAAATAGGTGGATTGACTTGATTTATCTAAGTCTGCATTGCCCTCAAACGAATAGCCCACTTCAATTTCATTGGAAAGAAAAATAGATGACTCGTCGTAGTCTGAAAACTTTAAGCCATTCTGACTGCCCAGGAAAAGCCAATCATTTGATATTTGATAACCCATATCCGTTATATCCAATTCTTTCCCAAAAAAGAAGACTCCCATATCATGCCATCTCCCTTTTCTAGGCGAAGCNGTTAGTCTAAATCTAAATGCTTCTCCTGACTTCTTTGTTTCATCTAGTCCTTGCTCAATATTTGAACTAATAAAAACAGTGTCTACCCTCACTTTATCTGTAGGCCTATAAGTCAAATCGATTGAATGCACTTTAGCTTCTCTATCCAGAACCGGTCTTTCTGTGTATGTCCCCAGATAACCCAAGGAATAATTATCAGNATTTTTTCTAGTNCTTATTGCATAAAAATTATTTCCTTGACTGAATTNTTCGTCGGCTTCAGAAGCACTTAGAAAACCAAAGTCNATGGACTCGNCTTGCTGTGTGTACCGTATGGCATAGTCAATGTCAGTAATACCTTCTTGACTTGCCTCGCACATATTTTTTAANGAATCAGTGTATTTAGAGCAATTGTAATCTGGAGCAGACCCGATTCTCCTTGTGTTTATGATGTAAAAGAATCTATAGCCTTTCACATCAAACAAAGAGTGATTTTCAGAAAAGAAAGGCCTTTTATCTGAATAAAAGGTTTCATTTTGAGTGAAGTTAACCACAAGCTCATCGCTTTCAACTTGTCCAAAATCAGGATTTAAAGCTATGTTTAGTTGTTTACCCGAATCAATCTTCCAAAATATCTCTGCTCCTACCTTGTTCTCTTGATCTTCTTTAATTCTGTCTTCAGTAATATTTATGTATGGGAAAAAATCTAATTTCGAAACGCTGTAGTTTTTAAAGTCGTATTCATGGAAAAGAGACATAAATTTCTCTTGTCTTGGGTTACCTTTTATTGAGGTATTCACTCGCCATTCAGCTGCTACCATTCTCCAAAAAGATAATTTTACCTTTCTTACATCTCCCTTCTGAGACTTCATTGGAGCTATACTCCAAGGAATAAACATTTCAATAAACCACGCATCTCCTTCAATATGAGTGGCTGAATCCCAATCAGCATCCCAGTCATAGTTAGCTTCGTTCTCATTTCTATAAATGCCATCACTTATAGAGCCTCCAGCCGAAACAGTGAAGCCATAAGCGGTAAGACCATCACCATCAAAATCTATCGCTAAGCCTGCTTTATCAGCATTTGCCATTTCATCATCTCTTTCATGCTTATTCGCACGTATTGATTCTCTTGGCTGCTCATTAATAAAACCAAAATACATTCCCTTTTCATCTTGCTGAACTAGAACTTTCTGATAATGCTTTGGCTCCGCTAAAGAAAACGGCATTGATTCATAATATTTGGTCCACTCTCGGGCAGAAGACCAATCCGCATCATCTAAAACACCATCAATCTTGATATCCACTGAATAAACTGGCAATGCAATAAATAAAGAGAATGTTAAGACNAGGCAGGAAAAAGGACTTAGCTTCCTATGCAAGGTATTTACTCCTAAAAATGAGGGGCTATTCTAAGGCTAGAATGGAGAAACACAAGTAGTCAATATATCTATACTGGTATGTAAAAACATACTTAGGTTAAGAAGTTATTTTTAGAATCTATACCGTAATTTTACTGTAAAAGTATCAGCCTGAGGATCTTCCCAAGGGCGTTTATAGATTTTTCTNAAACTGTCTTCTTCATCTATTCCTACTACCCTTCCACCTTTGGTGTAAACCACATAGAGATAAGATAATGGCATCAATTCATATCTATAGCGAATTTGAAAAGCTAGATCGCTTAATGTTATAGGAGGTANGGCAATCTTTTTTGGAGAAATATTTAGATTTCCAAACTGATCTGCTAGAAAGGGCATTGGATTTCTTGCAGTGAAAGCAACCATTTGTGCTTTAACTCTTAACTCATGCCTATCGCCTTTAAACCAATTTAGTCCCGTAACAGTAACTCTTTGCTTCATGTCGTATGTGGCTAACAAATTATCTTGGATCCAATTTAACCAGTCTTCCTCTTCGTACTCACTGTAATACACAGATATTGATAAGTTATCAAAAGGCGACAGTTCTAGAAAAGCATCATATTCAGTATTCCATCCAAGAGATGGTGTGTATTCTTCTCCTTTTCTTCTTTTGTAATTGAAACATGTATTGATAGTAATCCTTAGAAGGTCCCATGTATTCGAACTCATAGCCGTACCCTTTAGGCATATTTATATAGGGTGATTGTTCATATCTCCTAGTAATAACGCTGTCTCTCCCGCTAGCTCTATAAAAAGTTTTTAATGNGGCTTGGGAAGAATTTTTAAACCCATTAGTAAGTGTAAAAGCAATAGGAGGAGTCTCTTTAGTTCCTTTTCTATCAGTCTCATAAGCAAAATCTAATTGGTACCTTCTTTCCCTGCTTAAAGAGCTCTCAGGAAATTCAGGTTGCTTCCATTCGAACCTTCCAGAGAGCATTGCATAATCATTCCTCCACAGATATCCCATATCACTTAAATCTATTTTTTCATCAAAATACCAGACACCCATTCCACCAGAAAAGGTTTTGCTTGGGGTGTAGCCATATCCAACCCTAAATCCATACCCATCCTTATCATTAACTTTGGAATTTATTAAAACACCGCTGACCCTTAGNTCTTCTGAAGCCCAATATTCAAAATCAGTTGTATGCACAGTAGCTTCTCTATTTAGTACTGGCCTTTCTACATGAGTGCCTAAATATCCAAAAGAAAAATTCTTGCTTGTTTTCCTGAATTTAGTCGCATAGAAATCTCTTCCCTGGCTAAAGTCTTCATCTTTCTCANATGCTCCTAAAAAACCAAAATCTAAAGTCTCAGATTGCTGAATATACCTAATGGCTAAATCTATATCCGAAGTGCCTTTTTGACTAGTGCTACATGAGGAAGCTAAATTCGAAGAAAAGCTAGGACAGTTATAGTCTGGAGCTCCTCCTATTCTCCTGGTGTTAATAACATAAAACATCTGATATCCCTGAACTTCAAACATAGACTGATTTTCAGCAAAGAAAGGACGCTTATCCGAATAATAAGTCTCTGTAGCTGAGAAATTAACAACCAGTTCATCACTTTCAACTTGACCAAAGTCAGGGTTAAAAGTGGCATTTAGTTGTTTACTAGAGTCTATTTTCCAAAAAATCTCAGCACCTGTTTTAGTATTCTGTTCTTCAGTTACAGAATCATCTGAAATAGTGATGTAGGGGAAGAAGTCCAATTTAGAAACTTCATATTGTTTAAAATTCATTTCATCAAATACTGAAAGAAATTTGTTTACATAAGGACTCCCCCTGCATGTGGCAGATACTTTGTATTCTGAGAGAAGCATTCTATAAAAACAAAAACCAACAGTTCGCTCTTCACCTTTCTGTGATTTCATAGAAGTAATTGTCCAAGGGATGAAAATCTCTGCAAACCAGCCTGTATCTGCGATGGTGGTTGCCGATAGCCAATCCCCATCCCAATCCATATTTTGTTCATTTTCATTAATAACAGTTCCATCATTTATGGAATTCCCTGCATTAACGGAAAATCTGTAGCCAGTCTTACCATCATTATCAAAATCTATGGTTATTCCTACTTGATCCCCTACAGGAGGCCTTGCCCCTTGATCCCTTTGATGTTGATTAGCTCTTATAGTCTCTTTGGCTTGAATATTAATAAATCCAATATAGATGCCCTTCTCATCCTCTTGGATAAGGATTCTTGTGTCTCCCGAAGCATCATTTAAAGAAAAAGGGAATACCTCGTAAAATTTATTGATTTCCCTAGCTGTCTTCCATTCCTCTTCAGACAAATAGCCATCTATGACAATCTCTGAAGAAAGAGCAGAAGAAAAGAAAAATAAGAGGAAGAAACAATAGTTTAGATTAAATATTGGCTTCCATGCGCTAGTACTTTTCATTTTTACTAGTCTAAGTAATTTCCATCTTTATAAAGTAAAGGATCAAAAGTATTCTTATTAATTACCTTAGTGACTTCGCCTACATAAATTGTGTGAGTACTATTTTGTATTGCCTGAACACAGTTACAAAATAGGTTTGATTGAGAATCAATGTTGTAAGGAATATTTTCTAACTCGGACCAATTGCCTTCTAGAAACCTTTCTTCTTCTTTTTCTTTAATACTACATATATCAGCTAAATTCTTTTGACCTAATGACAAAATATTAATGCAAAAACCTAAACCTTCTTTCATAACCTCATGAATAGACGCTTCGCGGTTTATGCATACCAGCATTGAAGGCGGGTCAAGTGATAAAGAAGCAACTGAAGTAGCAGTCATAGCTTGTTTATTTTCTCCATTCTTTGCAGACACAACTGTCACTGTGGAGATTATGCCGCGCATGGCTTGGAGAAACTCTTTATTGACGGGCTCGAGGTCCATGGAGCGGCAAATTATCATGTCTACAACCCTAAATCTACTTTAATTTAATTTAGCTGATATTATTTGAGCATGAGCAGAAGGGTTTCTAATGTAAGAATAGTTGCAGGAAGATTTAGAGGATTAAAGATTCCATTTAAAGCCTCTAAATACATAAGACCCACTACCAATAGGACCAAAGAAACCATTTTTAGCTGGTTAACTAATGACATCAAAAACTCTAGGTGTTTGGATATGTTCGCTGGAACTGGGAGCTTAGGATTAGAAGCAATTTCTAGAGGGGCATCTTTTGTCTATTTTGCTGAGAAAAACAGAAAAATGTGCGAAGAACTTTACAAAACTACCATTAAGTTAAATATTAAAAACCAGTCTGAAGTAATGACAGTTGATTCATTGAAGTTTCCTTTCGAAAAAAAAATTGAAAAGCCCCTTGATATAATTTTTATTGATCCACCCTTTAGATTAAATTATTTAAAAAAAGCTTTCTCTTTAATAATTGACAAAGATCTAATAACAGATAAATCTATTATTTGTACNGAANTTGANAAAGAAAAAAAGGTTGAAGAAATATTTTCAGAGTGGAATATGNTTAAATCAAAAATAGCCGGTCAATCTAGATATTGTCTTTTACAAAAGAAGTAATGCCCAGAATATACTTACTATCAATAATTTTAGCTGTGTTATTAGCCTTAATATTTGGAGATACTCAATTCTTGTTAGATCCGAAACCCATAACTATTTGGGATAAAGAAATTAGTCTTAATACTCAAATAATTTTAAGTGGTCTAACAATCCTAATTATCTTAACTCTATTAGCTTTGGGGCTAATAGAAAAAATAGGTCGGTTATTCAAAGATAGTAAAAAGGCCGAAAAAAAGAAAGAAATGGCAGTTAAGTAATTAACTTTACTTACGTTTCATCGATTCGAAGAATTCTGCATTGGTCTTGTAATCCTTCAATTTGTCTAAAACCCACTCCATGGCTGCAGTGTCTTCCATTTCATTAAGTAATTTTCTTAAAATTGTTATATGACGTAGTTCTGAATCACTAGTTAAAAGGTCTTCTCTTCTTGTTCCTGTTTTTCGAATATTAATCGCTGGAAATACCCTCTTTTCTGCAATTTTTCTGTCTAAGTTAATTTCTGAATTCCCTGTTCCTTTAAATTCCTCAAATATAACTTCATCCATTCTTGAACCTGTGTCTATTAGAGCAGTGGCTATTATGGTTAAACTGCCGCCTCCCTCAATGTTTCTAGCAGCTCCAAAAAACCTTTTTGGTTTCTGAAGAGCGTTGGCATCAACTCCACCTGTTAGAATTTTCCCTGAGGCTGCTTGTGTTGAGTTATAAGCCCTGGCTAATCTTGTTATTGAATCCAAAAGAATAACGACGTCCTTATTGTGCTCAACCAATCTTCTGGCTTTGTTAAGAACCATATCTGCTACTTGAACATGCCTTGAAGGCGGTTCATCAAAAGTGCTTGCTATTACCTCACCTTTAACAGAACGCACCATCTCTGTTACTTCTTCAGGNCTTTCATCGACTAGTAAGACCATTATCATGCACTCGGGATGATTTTTTTCGATTGAATGGGCAATGCTTTGGAGTAATAGAGTTTTTCCTGCCTTGGGTGGCGAAACTATTAAAGATCTCTGCCCTTTTCCAGTTGGAGCAGTTAAATCTATAACCCTTGCTGAAAGGTCTTCAGTACTTCCACTACCTGATTCAAATATCATCCTTTGATCAGGAAATAAGGGAGTTAGATTTTGAAAGGCAACTTTATTGTTACTCTTTTCTGGTGGTTCAAAATTTATTGCTTCTATCTTTAGAATAGCGAAGTATCTTTCTCCTTCTTTAGGAGGTCTTATTTTTCCTTGGATTGTATCTCCTGTTCTCAATCCAAATCTTCTTATCTGACTTGGAGAAACGTAGACATCATCTGGTCCAGCTAAATATGAGGAATCTGGGGATCTTAAAAAACCAAATCCATCCTGTAGAATTTCTAATACTCCTCCTCCNTCAATATCTTCACCTTGTTTAGCTTTGTTCTTAAGAATACCAAAGATNACATCCTGTCTTTTCATTCGAGAAGCATTATCAACTCCACTGCTCTCCCCAAGAGCTATGAGTTCTTGTACGGGCAATGTTTTTAATTCGGATAATTGCATCTTAAAAAAATCTTGTGGATGAAAGTGGATCGGAAACAGATACGCTTAAACAATCTAACACCCTTAATTGGAGACGTCTAGTTTTTTAAAAATATCTAGAGGTGAGTTTCTATAAATTCGGTTAACTGTGTTTTACTTAATGCGCCCACTTGTTGAGCCACTACCTGACCTTCTTTAAAGATTAACAAAGTTGGTATGCTCATAACATTCTGTTTAGCAGCAGAAGCCTGATTAGTATCAACATCTAATTTCCCTACCTTTAATTTACCCTCAAACTCGGTAGCTACTTCTTCCACTAATGGGCTTACCATTTTGCAAGGTCCACACCAGGTTGCCCAATAATCTACCAGTACAGGTGTTTGTGAAGAAGATACCTCTTCATCAAAATTATCATCTGTGATAGTGACAACTGTCATATTTGATCAAAGCAATAAGTAATTAATATGTTCAAAGGGAAAGTTTCGATGGGCTTGAAATAAGCATTCTTTTCTTATTATGGGGAGTACTAATTTTTTTTCAAGTATATTTTAATACTACAATTAAGTAGTGACTGCTCCAGAGGAAGCGGATCCAACTACTTTTGAATACTTTCCTAGAACTCCTTCACTCTCTTGTCTTGGACTCTTCCATTTTTTCTTCCTCGCTTCCAGAGTCTTTTTATCCACTTCAAGGTTTATTTCATTGGAGTCAGCATCAATTCTTATTTTATCTCCCTCTTCTACTAAAGCTAGAGGTCCACCTAGATAGGCTTCGGGAGATATGTGACCCACAACAAAACCATGTGTACCGCCCGAGAACCTTCCATCTGTTAGGAAGGCTACTTTATCGCCCAATCCTTTGCCTGTAATTGCTGAGGTTGGACTTAACATTTCTCTCATACCNGGACCCCCTTTGGGACCTTCGTATCTTATTATTACTATATCTCCTGCTTTTATATTTCCTTCCATGATAGCTTTCATGGCTTTTTCTTCTGAATCAAAAGGCTTAGCTTTTCCTCTAAATGAAGTCCCTTCTTTACCAGATATTTTTGCGACCGCTCCTTCTGGAGCAAGATTTCCATAGAGAATTCTTAAATGACTATCTTTCTTTACAGGACTATTGAACTCTTTAATAATTTTTTGATCTTGTGGGTATTCTTTGACTGAATTCAAATTTTCTTCCAGAGTTCTTCCTGTCACAGTTAGAGCATCTCCGTGCAGTAAGCCCTCATTTAAAAGAATTCTCATTAAAGGTGTTATTCCTCCAATTTCTATAAGCTCAGACATTAAATAATTACCACTGGGTTTCAAGTCAGCTAGCACAGGTACNTTTTTTCCTATTCTTGTAAAGTCATCNATGCTGAGNTCAACTTTAGCTTCNTGTGCAATGGCAAGAAGATGTAAAACAGCATTGGTTGACCCTCCTAGAGCTATAACAACTGTAATTGCATTTTCAAATGCCTCCTTAGTTAATAACTTTCTAGGAGTTAAATCTTTTTTGATTAAATTCATAAGAGCCTTCCCAGCTTCAATGCANTCTTCTTTTTTTGAAGATGAAACNGCTTCTTTAGCNGAGCTNTTAGGAAGACTAATTCCTAAAGCTTCAATNGCAGAGGCCATTGTATTTGCTGTATACATTCCTCCACATGCCCCAGGACCAGGAATTGCTTTAGATTCAACNTCCAAAAGTTCAATATCTGAGATTTTCCCTTCAGAATGTGCACCTACAGCTTCGAATACTGAAATAATGTCTGTCCTATCCTTTCCAGGTTGAATACTTCCTCCGTAAACAAAAATTGAAGGTCTGTCTAATCTTGCCATCGCCATAAGACAACCCGGCATATTTTTATCGCAGCCTCCAATTGCCAATAAGCCGTCAAAGCCTTGGCCTGCTACTACCGTTTCAATGGAATCTGCTATTACTTCTCTGGAAACAAGAGAGTATCTCATTCCTTTTGTCCCCATTGATATTCCATCAGAAACACTAATTGTGTTGAAAATAACGGACTTACCCCCGGAGCTATTCGCCCCTTCTGCTGCAGCATCAGCTAACAGATTAATATGCATATTACAGGGAGTTACCATACTCCATGTTGAGGCAATACCCACTTGAGGTTTCAAAAAATCCTCTTCTTCAAAACCAACAGCTCTAAGCATTGCTCTAGACGGAGCCTGCTCCACACCATCAACTATTTTTGAGGAATACTTTCTAGTCTTTTTACTCACTTATATTCTCTATCAGACAAAATATTTTCTAAATTGCTGCTTTTATCAATTCTTTAGTGTATTCATTATTGGGTTCATTGAAAACCTGATCTGCCATTCCTTTTTCAACAATTTCCCCTTCTTTCATCACATAGACTAGATCAGACAGAGCCCTAATCACTCTTAGATCATGACTAATACATAAATAAGAAAGACCATGTCTTTTTTGTAATTCAGACAATAATTTAATTACCTGCATTTGAATAGAGACATCAAGTGCTGAGGTTGGCTCATCTAGTAAAATCAATTTTGGCTTTAAAATAATAGCTCTAGCGATTGCTACTCTTTGCCTTTGACCTCCCGATAGCTCATGAGGAAAGCGAAGAAAAAAAGAGGAATCCAGTTCAACTTCTTCCAGAGCAACAGAAATTTTTGTCTCCCTTTCTATTTTATTAAGTTCTGCCTCATGCACTCGTAAGCCCTCTCCAATTATTTCACCAACAGTCTGACGAGGAGAAAGTGATCCAAAAGGATCCTGAAAAACAATCTGGAAGTCCTTTTTCATGACCCTTCTTGAATTAGCGTTTAAAGAACTTAAATCTTTTCCATTGAACTCAATAAATCCTTTAGATTGCTCTAATCCTAGTAAGGCTCTTGCCAAGGAGGACTTTCCTGAACCAGATTCACCAACCAATCCTGTAGTCCTTCCTTCGTAAACCTCTATAGCAACATCCTTTACGGCAGCTAGATACAAGCTCCTCTTCAGAAAGCTCTTTTTCGTTAAATAGTTTACTTCTAAACCTTTGGATACAAGAATTCGTTGACCTCCAGTACTTATATTATTTTTCGGAGCAGGCAAAGAATCTAGAAGTTTCTGAGTGTAGCTATGCTGAGGAGACGAAAAAACATTATCAACTATTCCTCTTTCAACTATTTCTCCCTCTTTCATTACGGCAACTTCATCTGCAAACTTTTTTACAATATTAAGATCATGCGTAATAAAGAGTATGGACATACCCATTTGCATCTGTAGACCCTTTAGTAGCTCCAACAATGATTTCTCAACTGTTACATCTAAAGCTGTAGTTGGTTCATCAGCAATAAGGAGGTCTGGATCATTAGATAGCGCCATGGCAATCATAACTCTCTGTCTCTGGCCTCCTGAAAGTTGGTGAGGATAAGAATCAGCCTTTAACTCTGGGTCTGGAATGTGTACTTTTTTTAACAAATCTATTACGTTTGTTCTTGCTTGCTTCCTTCGCATTCCTTTGTGAACCATTAAAACTTCCTGGATCTGAACTCCTACCTTCTGATAAGGATTTAAAGAAGTCATGGGTTCTTGAAATATCATAGAAATAGAATCACCTCTTACACTCCTGATTTCATTAGAGTCCATTTTCATGATCTCCCTACCCTTCAATTGAATAGAAGATTTACTTGAGTGAGAAGCTATCTGATATGGAAGTAACTTTAAAATAGACAAAGCAGTAACAGACTTGCCTGATCCAGATTCTCCTACTAAAGCAAGTGTCTTTCCTTTTTTAATCGAAAAGGAAATTGAGTTTACTGCTGTTATAGAAGATTCCTTTGAAGAAAATTTTACAGATAAATTACTGACTTCTAGGATATTTTTTGTTTGGTTATCCATATATAAGAATTATTTAATAATAAAAACTAAAGGATATTTTTTTTCTTTACCTACTGACAGTTGGCAATTTATTACTTCTAAATTATTCGGAAAGTTTTCACTCATAATCATTATGTGCTTGCCGCTCGGTTTAAAGTTTACTTCTGAATTGGGTTTTATAACCACTTTATCTAACTTTTTCATAACCATCATTGAGTGATTATCAATTTTTGATTCATGGAAATCAGCAAGAAAATTATCACAAGAAATTTCATCTATTGTTAAAGTTTGATTAGTTTGATTCTTAAGGACCATATAAGCAGCTACTGAATTAATTCCTATCAAAGGTTTGGTAGCATAAGCTGCTTCAACTTCAAAGGGCATATAGTTTTGTGTTTCAGAGCAGGCATTAATCAGAATTAGTGAGATAATAGAAACAGAAAAATGGGCTCTTCCAGTTTTAAATTTCATATTTACTTTTTAAGTTTTATATTGCTTAGCTTAATTTTCATGCCGACTATATCAGCTAAAGATAGATTGAATAAGGGTGCAGAAAATTTATTTTTTGTTGATAAAGAAATACCACCCCCTGATGAAGTTTTTAAATTTTATGCACGGTTAGATGGGGNAAAAATACTCTTAAACTGGGATATAGAGAAGGACTGTTACCTTTATTTAGATAAATTCTCTTTCTTAGATAAAAATTTAAATACCTACTTTAAGGCTTCCTTCCCAGAAGGGGAAATTCTTGAGGATGAATATTTTGGTAAGGTCAAAGTTTTCTATGATGAAGTAGAAGTGAAGTTAAATATTGGGAAGACTTTTGAAAAAGAAATAATTGCCACTTATCAAGGCTGTAATCAAAAAGGGTACTGTTATTCGCCAATCAAAAAATTTATAGTAATTAAAGAGAAGCAGTTAAAAGTAAATAATTAATAACTAATTTATAATTTATATTAATTTGATTTACATTATTTTCTCTTAATTTCGGTTAAATTCTTATAAAATCGTTTTTGTTGAAACTATGGCAAACTTTCTATTATTAAATGGNCCCAACCTAAACCTTCTGGGGACTAGAGAACCAGAAGTTTATGGCGAAACAACTTTAGAAGAGGTAGTTAAGAAATTATCAAATATTTCAAGCAAATCAGGGCATGAACTCATTTCTAAACAGAGTAATGCTGAACATGAGCTTGTAGATCAAATCCATAGAGCTAAAGACGAAGGTGTAAAATGCATAATTTTTAACCCAGGTGCTTTTACCCACAGTAGCATCTCACTAAGAGATGCTTTAGCCGGAACTGAAATACCTTTTATAGAAATTCACATTTCAAATATCTATAGCCGAGAAGATTTCAGACAGAAGTCTTTCCTTTCTGAAATAGCCGTAGGAATAATTTCTGGGTTAGGTGTTGAAGGATATGAACTCGCATTGAAAGTAGCCATAAAAAGATATGGAAATTAGGGAGAAATAATGGACATCAGAAAAGTAAAGAAATTAATAGAAATGCTTGAATCTTCAGAGCTTGAAGTGATTGAAATACAAGAGGGAGAAGAATCAGTAAGGTTAGTAAAAAAACAAACAGAAACTGTAGTATCACACGTAACACAGAATCTAGCTGATCCAGTTACAGAAAAAACTGTTATTGGACACTCTCAAGAAGCTTTGTCGACCATAACAGCTGCCGATGGTGAGGTAATTACCTCTCCTATGGTAGGAACCTTTTATGCAGCACCTTCTCCTGGAGCTAAACCATTTATTTCCGTAGGAGATGAAATTCAGGAAGGGGATATAGTCTGCATAGTAGAAGCAATGAAAATGATGAATGAAATAAAGTCAGATTTTTCAGGAAAAGTTACTTCTGTACTTGTAGAGAATTCTGAACCAGTTGAATTTGGACAAGCTCTGTTTACTGTAGCTTAGTTTATGCTAACAAAATTACTAATTGCCAACAGAGGCGAAATAGCCCTCCGTATTCTTAGAGCCTGCAAAGAATTGGATATACCAACAGTTGCAGTTTACTCTGAAGCTGATAGAGATTTAATGCATGTAAAGATGGCTGACGAATCTATTTGTATAGGGCCTGCTGATTCTAATGGAAGCTATTTGAATATCCCGGCCATTATCAGCGCAATGGAACTAAGTGGAGCTGATGGTGTTCATCCAGGTTATGGATTTCTTGCAGAAAATGCTGATTTTGCTGAACAAGTTGAAAAAAGTGGGTTTGAATTTACAGGTCCTTCATCTGAAATCATAAGAACCATGGGAAATAAAATATCTGCTAAAAAACTTGCACAAAAGATAGGACTTCCTATTGTTCCAGGATCAAGTGGACCAATAGGAACTAATCCTAAAGAAGAAGCAAAGAAGATAGGATACCCCATTATCGTAAAAGCCGCTTCTGGAGGAGGAGGTAGAGGAATGAGGGTTGTGAATTCCGAATCTGACCTCGAAGAAAGTATTAATATTACAAAAACTGAAGCAGAAATAGCCTTTGGCGATCCAACTTTATACATGGAAAAGTACTTTGCTTCTCCTAGACACATAGAGGTCCAAGTACTGGCAGATAAATTTGGAAAAGTGCTTAACCTCGGTGAGAGAGACTGCTCTCTTCAGCGCAGGCATCAGAAAGTTCTAGAAGAAGCTCCTGCGCTGGGTATACCAGATGAAATTAAAGAAAATATTTTTAAGAAATGCATAGAAGCTTGTAAAGAAATTAATTATGTAAGTGCTGGAACTTTCGAATTCTTATACGAAGAGAACAAATTTTACTTTATTGAAATGAATACAAGAATACAGGTAGAACACCCTGTCACTGAGAGCGTTACGGGATTGGATTTGGTCAAGCTCCAATTAAGAATTGCCAGAGATGAAAGTCTTAAAGTTAAGCAAGAAGATATTGAGATTAATGGTCACGCTATTGAATGCAGAATAAATGCTGAACACCATGAAACCTTTCTTCCTTCACCTGGAAAAGTAATTGATTATCATGCTCCTGGAGGAATTGGGGTAAGAATAGATTCACACCTTTATAGTGGTTATGTTGTTCCGCCTAATTACGATTCTCTAATAGCGAAATTAATAGTCAGAGCTAATGATAGAGAGGATGCAAGAGTAAGGTTAATCAGAGCACTAGAAGAAATGGTAGTTTCTGGTATAGATACTAATCTTGAAATGCACATAGAACTTCTTAAAGATAAAAATTTCATTACTGGTGACTTTGATATTAATTATCTAGAAACTAAATACAAGACTGCTAACTAATATGCCAAAGGCAAATAAAGTTTACTCCCATAAAGATGTAGAAAAAGAGGCCCAGGAATTTTGGGAAAAAAATCAAGTTTTCTCTGTTACTGAAGACCCTAATAAAGAAAAATTCTATTGCCTCAGCATGTTTCCTTACCCCAGTGGCTCTGCTCATATGGGTCATGTAAGAAACTACACACTAGGTGATGCAATTAGCAGATTCCAAAGATTATTGGGAAAGAATGTTCTTCAACCTATGGGCTGGGATGCTTTTGGCTTACCTGCAGAGAATGCTGCAATAAAAAATAAAGTTCAACCTGCGGATTGGACTAACCAAAACATAGAAAAAATGAGATCTCAATTACAAAAAATGGGATTTGCTTATGACTGGAAAAGGGAATTTGCCACTTCTGATCCAAAATATTACAAATGGGAGCAATGGTTCTTTATCGAGATGCTCAATAAAGGCCTAGCCTACCAAGATGAAGCAGAGGTAAATTGGGATCCAGTCGAAGAAACAGTATTGGCCAACGAACAAGTAGAGGATGGTAAGGGTTGGCGATCAGGAGCCAAAATAGAAAGAAGAAAACTAAAACAGTGGTTCTTAAAAATTACAGACTATGCTGAGGAAATACTTGAGGAAACCGACAAGTTAGATGGATGGCCTGAACAGGTTAAAGCTATGCAAAAAAACTGGATTGGTAAATCAGTGGGCATGAAGTTTATTTTCAACTCTAAAAAAGAGGATATTCCAATTTCTGTTTTCACTACAAGGCCAGATACGATAATGGGAGTTACTTTTCTAGCTATTTCTGGAGATCACCCAATAGCTTTAAATTTAGAGAAAGAAAATGAGGAAATTAAGAGTTTCTTAAAAGATATTAATTCTATTAAGTTATCTGAAGCTGACTTAGCTAAACAAGAGAAACTAGGAATTGATACTGGACTTAAAGCTACTCATCCATTCTCGAAAGAAGATATTCCAATCTGGATAGCAAATTTTGTTCTTTCAGCATACGGCTCTGGAGCACTAATGGGAGTGCCGGCCCACGATGAAAGAGACTTTGAATTTGCAAAGAAATACAGTTTACAAATTAAACAGGTAATAGAAGGATCTTCAGAAAATAAAATCGAAGATGGAGCTGTAATTGAAAGGAACCTTTTAATTAATTCAGGTGAATTTGATGGCCTAAATTTTGATGAAGCATTTAAGCAAATAGATAAAAAAGCAAAAAAATTAAAGTGCGGTCAGAGGCATACGAATTACAGATTAAGGGACTGGGGAGTTTCTAGACAAAGATATTGGGGAGCTCCTATTCCTGTAGTGAAAAATCTTAAAGGAGATGTAGAAGGGGCAAAAGAAATTCCAGTCCTACTCCCAACTGAAGTTGAGTTCTCGGGAGTTAAATCTCCTTTATCCGAGATGGAGGAATTCACTAAAGTTTCTTACGGTGCTAAAGATTTTATTAGAGAAACAGATACTTTTGATACCTTCTTTCAGTCTTCCTGGTATTACGCAAGATTTGCCTCGTTTGATAGCGATAGTGCAATGTTAGATGAAAGAGCAAAGTATTGGCTTCCAGTTGATCAATATGTTGGAGGTATTGAACATGCCGTACTCCATCTACTCTATTCTAGGTTCTTTTATAGGTGTCTCAGAGACTTGGATTTAGTGGAAGGCTCAGAGCCTTTTTTAAACCTATTGTGCCAAGGCATGGTCCTAAAAGATGGATTAAAAATGTCTAAATCTAAAGATAATNTAGTAGATCCTAATNAGATGATCGAGGAATATGGGGCGGACGCTTTAAGATTATTTATAATGTTTGTAGCTCCTCCTGATCAATCTTTTGAATGGTCTGACCAAGGATTGCAAGGGGCATCAAGATACCTAAACAGGTTATGGAATCTAGTCCAAGAACATATAAAGTCAGGACTAAGAAAAGATTTAAACTTCAGTGATTCGAGTGAACAAGTGAGGGCTCTAAGAAATAAAACTCACCAAACCCTCTCAAAAATTAAGGATGACTTTTTGCGAAGACATTCTTTTAATACTGCAATAGCATCTGTAATGGAATTAACTAATGCCATACCAAAAGATTTTTTATCTGCAAAAGCCACTGAAGCTGAAAAATCTTCAGTCAAAGAGGCAATAAATACTATCTTAATTAGCTTGTCTCCAATTTCCCCACACATAACACATGCTTTATGGCGTCAATTGGGTAATGAAGAAGCAATAATTGATGTAAATTGGCCTGAAGCAGATAAAAATCTTCTTAAAGAAAAATCTGTTGAAATTGCTATTCAAATAAACGGGAAACTTAGAGGCACGGTAACTGTCGAGTCTAATTTACCTCAAAAAGAAATAGAGGCATTAGCTAGAGAACAGCAAAACATAAAGAAATATATTGAAAACAAAAAAATTAAAAAAGTTATTTATATTGATAAGAAATTGTTAAATTTAGTAGTTTCTGAAAAATGACAATTTTAGCCAAAAAAATCCTACTCATTTTCCTAGTTGCAAGCCTATTCTTTTCAGGTTGTGATTATAAGCTTAGAGATTCTTACCAGGGTTTAAATAATTTGGTGGTCAGCGTCTCTTTTGAGGAAAACAATATTAATAAAGATTTTACCATTGCCCTTGAAAGGCAAGCGGGACTGAAAAAAATCTACCTAAATGAAGTAGAAGAAGATTCAGATCTAAAAATAAAGATTTTAGACCATAAAATTACTAGGTATTCATCAGCTCTGGGGGCTGGAGCACGAACCAAAGAAGCTAGAATGGAGTATCTTTTAAAAATGAGCTTAAACCTGAAAGGAAAGAAAGATAATTTAGTACTGGAATTTAAAGACAGCAGTTACTATTCTTTTGATGAATCAAGAATCTTAGCTATAGAGGAAGTAGAAAAAAGACTCAGAGAAAACTTTTTTAAAAATGCTATCAAAAGAATAAATTTTTCGTTGCTCAACCTTTTAAATGAAAATAGCTGAAACAAACCTTAAAGACTCGCTAAAAAAATCTCTAGATAGTATCTACATAATCCTTTCAGATGAATCCATTTTGATTGAAGAGTGTTTAGAAAAAATTTATGACGTAGCCAAGGCTGAGAATTTCACTGAAAAAGATACACATGTTGTTGATCCCAGGACTAATTGGGATTTCCTTACTTCCAATAGCGAAAATTTAGATCTTTTTGGCTCAAAAAAAATAATAGAAATTAAGCTCCTGGGTCAGGGCCCTGGCATCAAAGGCGCTAATGCTTTAAAAGAATATGCCAAAAATCCTGACGCAAATACTCTACTTGTTGTAATAGGGGAAAACCTGGAGAGGAAAACTCTTTCTTCAGCCTGGGTCAAAACTTTAGAAAAAAAAGGACTTCTATTATCCATAGCACCGCTTTCTTCCAATTCTCTTGCAGTTTGGATTAAAAATAAAGGCAAAGAACTTGATATAGAGATTATTAAAGAAGCAGGACAATTATTAGCTGAAAAAACAGAAGGTAACTTAATGGCAACTTTACAGGAAATAAGGAAATTATCTTTGGTCTACCCTTCTGAGCAGATAGATTTAGAGAAGATGAAAAAAAACATCGCAGATTCTTCAAGGTATAGTATTTTCGACTTCTCAAATGCTTTCGTTTCTAGAAATACAAAAAGGGCCGTTCAAGTCCTAGAGACACTTAAAGCAGAGGGAACTCCTGAGACTCTCATTATTTGGGCCTTGTCGAGAGAATTGAACAACTTATTTAAAGTGTCTAAAACTGGATCTACAAAAGGCATCTGGGGGCCTAGAAATTATTTAGACTCTCTAGAAAAGACTTCTAAAGAAATCAATCAGCATCAAATTCTTAAGGCTTTTAAAAATATAGCTTTTATAGATTCTTGTATAAAAGGTTTTAGTAACCAGAACCCCTGGGTTGGAATAAGAGAGCTTACTATTACTTTCTAAATTTAGAAAAAATAAGAGGTTAAAAGTTCAAACCACAAGGAATCTTTAGGTGACTTAAACTTGATAACTTTTTCATCTATCTTTCTTACAGGTTGTATTTCTTGTGTTGAACTTGTCATCCATACTTCTTCGGCTTTATACAAGTCCACCAGATTTATATCTTTTTCTAAAACTTTTATCCCTTTAGCACTTAGTAAAGAAAGGACGTGTTTACGAGTTATACCAGAAAGAATTTGATTAGACTCTGGGCTAGTTACAACCAGATTATCAAACACTGCAAACACATTACTCGAAGCCCCTTCTGTAATTTTTCCTTTGTTGCAAAAAATAACTCCATCTTTTCCTTCAATGTTTGCTTCTCTCATAGCAATAACATTAGAAAGAAGAGTGACTGCTTTAATGTCACACCTATCCCATCTGGGGTCTTCTAAAATTTTTACTGCCAGTCCCTTTTTTTCAGGATTTAGTCTATAGGGATTAACTTTTAGATCAGAAGAAGTAATAAACAAAGTGGGTTCAACTTTGGGATCAGGTATGTGATTTCTTACAGAGTCCTCTCCTCTGGTTATNTGCAGATAAACTGACTGATTATCAAAAAGATTTCTCTCTACTAAGTTATCTATGATTTCAGGAATTTTATTCCACTTTTTAGGTCTTTTGATCCCTGTTAGAACTAAAGAACGCCCTAATCTAGCAATGTGCTCTTCTAGAAGAAAAGCTTTTCTTTCATAAATAGGAATAACCTCATAGACACCATCCCCGAATAAGAAACCCCGATCAAAGGGAGAAATTTTTACTTCCTCTCTTGTAATAAAATCTTTGTTTAAATAGGTCCAGCTCATTAAGAAAGTTATTCTTCTTCCATTAAGAACCTATACACTAATAGCTTGATATTCGACCAAGCTCTCCCAAAAACACCTTGGCTTTTAACTTCTTTAACTGTCACTAAATCAACAGACCCTACTTCTTCTTCTCCCAGCTTAAATAGCATTTTTCCAACAATTTGGTTTTTTGAAATGGGTGCTTGCAGATAATCTTCTAAGGATACAAAAGATTCAATTTTCTTAAAATCTCTCAAAGGAAGGGTTAGATAGAAATCTTGTATTGGTGCGATGGCTACTTTTTCTAACTCTCCCCCCCAAACCTGTTCTTCTTTAACATTTTGGCCTTCGGTTACTAACTTTTTAGTTCTAAAATATCTGAAACCATAATCAAGCAGTCTTCTATTGTCCGTAAGCCTAGTTTTTTCAGACTTACTTTTGAGGGTGACAGCAATTAGTCTTGTTTGCTCTCTTGTGCCCGAAGAAACTAAACAGAATCCTGCTGACTCAGTGTGTCCCGTCTTTAATCCATCTATTGAGTCATCCTGCCAAAGAAGTGCATTCCTATTTCTTTGTCTAATGTTGTTATAGGTAAACCATTTTTCTTTATAAAGTGAGTAATGATCAGGAAAGTCCTTTATTAAAAGAGTGGAAAGTTTGGCAATATCTTTAGCAGAAGAATAGTGGCCTGCGTCAGGCCATCCAGTAGGATTTATAAAGCTAGTATTGTCTAAAGCCATTTTTTTGGCATAACGCATCATGAGATCAACGAAATTATCTTCTGAACCTGCTACATGTTCAGCTATCGCACAGGTAGCATCATTTCCTGATTGGATAACCATGCCTTTAATTAGGTCCAAGAGTACCACCCTAGAACNTTCTTCAATAAACATTCTAGAGCCCTTCTTTCTCCAGCAATTCTCACTTATCAACACTTCATCATCTAAAGTAATGAAGCCATCTTGAATTTGATCAGAAACAATATACCCAGTCATAATTTTTGTAATACTTGCAGGTTCAATCTCTTCATCTGGATTCATCTCAGCTAGAATCCTATTTGTATTTGCATCAATCAGGATGTAGTTAGAAGAACTAATCGAAGGAGGGTCGGGAATAAAACTCTCGTTTCCACTTAAGAGGAAAGGGAGAGCGAGACTAAAGAAAAAATAAAATACTTTTCTAATCATTATTAAGTATTATAAAAATTCAGCTAAAGATTCACTAAACTCAAAAACTGCCATGATGTATAACTTACTCCTATTATATCTTGATATTGCCTGATAATTCTTCAAGCCTAACCAATACTCATATCCTTCCTGCATCTCTAACTCTAATGGAATTACCCTTAATTGGCTCTGTAAATTATCAACCGGCCTTAAGCCTAAAGTATTTAATTCAGAAACGGTGATATAAGGCTTAAAGGTTGATTTAAGTTTCGGTCTGTCACCCTTAAGATTTGCTTTTAAGACAACCTCGGTATTAGGCTCCCACTTTCCTTTTTTATTTAGAAAATTAGCTACGCTCCCTATCGCGTCGACAGGATTATTCAAAATGTCTCTTTTTCCATCAAAATCAAAATCAACTGCATAATTTCTATAGCTATCTGGCATAAACTGACCTAAACCCATTGCACCAGCTATAGATCCTTTTATTTGAGATGGATCCAGACCTTCTTCATGAGTGAGTAATAGGAATTCTTCAAGTTGGATCTTAAAAAATTTAGATCTCCTGGGATAATCAAACGACAAGGTAGTTAGAGAATCAAGAACCCTAACATTACCTGTAAT
>JGI24817J26689_1000031_pt1 | contig 25838 bp, 23 predicted proteins | sample METZYME_3_300m_FD_26689 | JGI IMG/M metagenome (IMG submission 26689) | reverse complement strand
CAGTGGGAGAGGGTGCATCGGTGTCCGTGCACGGAGCCAACCGCCTTGGTTCCAATTCATTGCTTGATCTTGTAATTTTTGGCAGGGCTGCCGCCAGGCAATGTGCGACTTCAATTTCGGCTAACCAAAAACACGAGAGCTTAACTGCTGAGGCCTCCGATCAGATTATTGCTAAATTTGACAAGATTCGTTTTGCTCAAGGAGAGAGACCGACGGCTGAAATAAGGAATGAAATGCAGCTCATTATGCAAAATCATGCGGGCGTTTTTAGGACTGAAAAAACGTTGAGCGAGGGCATTGATAAACTCATCTCCACTTTAGAATCTTTCAAGGATGTTGCAGTATCTGATAAAGGGCTCGTATGGAACACCGATTTGATGGAAACACTTGAATTGGAAAATCTGCTCGGACAAGCGATGATTACTATGCAGTGTGCCCTGGAACGTCGGGAAAGCAGGGGTGCCCATGCTCGGGATGATTACCCAGAAAGAGACGATGAAAATTGGCTGAAACACAGTCTCGGCTGGCTCAATGTAGACAACACTACTAGAATAGACTCACAGCCTGTAAAACTAGATACCGGGATGGATGAAATTGAGTCAATTCCTTTAAATGCTCGAGTGTACTAACCGGAGTTAATAATGGCAGATTTTACATTACCTCAGAATTCGAAAGTGAAAAAAGGGAAGACTGTACCTTTGCCCACAAAGGCAACAAATACAAAAAAATTCATTATTTACCGCTACGATCCTGCAATCGATGAAAATCCCACTTTTGATACTTTTGAAATTGATCTCGATGAATGTGGCCCCATGGTGTTGGATGCGTTGATTGAGATAAAGTCAATAGCAGATCCATCGCTGTCGTTCCGTCGTTCATGTCGAGAAGGTATATGTGGATCCTGCTCTTTCAACATCAACGGAGTTAATGGATTAGCCTGCACGCAAAGCATNAATGACTTAAAAGGCGACATCCGGGTTTTTCCTTTGCCACACATGAAAGTGGTTAAGGATTTGGTAGTGGATATGTCTGATTTTTATGATCAATATGCATCTGTCGAACCTTGGTTGAAAACCCATTCCCCGCAGCCAGAGGGTAAAGAACGCTACCAGACCAAAGATCAACAGGAAAAGATTGACCAACCCTCTGCCTGCATTCTTTGTGCATGTTGTTCAACCAGTTGCCCAAGTTATTGGTGGAATGGTGATAAGTATCTGGGACCAGCAGCATTATTGGCGGCCTATCGCTGGTTGCAGGACAGCCGAGATGAAGCAACTGATGAGCGTCTTAAGGAATTGAATGATTCATCAAAGTTGTATCGTTGTCATACCATCATGAATTGTTCGTTCGCATGCCCCAAAGANTTAAATCCGGGACAAGCAATTGCCGAAATTAAAAAGATGATCGCCACGAGAGATTTATAATGAACACCGACTCCATCGAATTATCAAAAATAAGGTGGAGATGTCGAAGAGGCACTAAAGAATTGGATCACTTGTTGTTGTCATACTTTGAGACCCATTACCGAGCAGCCAATGAATCTGAAAAAGCCTCTTTTGAGGAAATACTTTCCCTCCAGGATCCTGTATTAATCGAAATGTTTGCCGATCCTCAGTGTATCCAGGATAAAAACATGCAACAAATAATCATCCAAATCATCGGTAATGAAAAAGGATTTTTAATCGCATGAAGCACATACGGAATTTTTCAATTATTGCCCATATAGATCATGGTAAATCAACCTTAGCCGATAGGTTGATCCAACTTTGTGGCGGTTTGGATGCGAGGGAGATGAGTGAGCAAGTGCTGGATACCATGGATTTGGAGCGGGAGCGAGGGATCACCATTAAGGCCCAGAGTGCTGCACTGAGCTACAAGTCAAAAGATCAGGATCGTCATATCTTCAATCTGATCGATACTCCAGGGCATGTTGATTTTTCATACGAAGTTTCCAGATCACTGGCTGCTTGTGAAGGAGCCCTACTTGTAGTCGATGCTGCCCAAGGCGTTGAAGCCCAGAGTGTTGCCAATTGTTACAATGCAATTGAGCAAGGCTTGGAGATCTTGCCTGTAATCAATAAGATTGATCTGCCTGCGGCCGATCCTGAAAAAGTCATCAAGGATATCAAAGAGATCATCGGTATAGACACTGACAATGCAATGCTCATCAGTGCTAAAACAGGCGAGGGGATTGAAGAATTGACGAACCAGATTGTAGAATCCATACCCGCTCCAAGCGGCAATGCAAACGATCGTCTTCAAGCTCTGATTATTGATTCATGGTTTGATCAATATGTTGGGGTTGTGTCGTTGTTAAGGATCAAAAATGGTGTACTGAGAAATGGCGACAGAATAACCGTGATGTCAACAGGTCATGAATATACAGTCAACTCACTGGGTGTTTTCACCCCTAAAAGCAAAGACAGAGAGTCCTTGTCTGCCGGTGAAGTAGGTTTTTTGATTGCTGGGATTAAGGACATCTACGGAGCACCAGTTGGAGATACCATCACCACTGCAAGTAACCCGAGTTTTTTAGCATTACCAGGTTTTAAAACAATCCAACCCAGAGTTTTCTCTGGTTTGTATCCGTCCGTATCTGAAGACCTTCAGGCATTTAGAGAAGCACTGGAAAAACTCAAATTGAACGACGCATCGTTGTATTTTGAACCGGAAAACTCCTCNGCNCTGGGTATTGGTTTTCGTTGTGGTTTTTTAGGGATGTTGCATATGGAAATTGTCCAGGAAAGATTGGAACGTGAATACAACCTTCAATTAGTCACAACTTCACCAACAGTGGTTTACGAAGTTTTAACAACCAGTAACGAAGTTCTTAGAATTGAAAATCCCGATTCCTTGCCAGAGATGAACCAGGTAAAGGAAATTCGTGAACCAATCATAAAAGCAACCATACTGGTGCCTCCTACCTACATTGGCAATGTTATACAATTGTGTGAAAGCAGAAGGGGATCTCAGCAACGATTGCAATATCTAGGTCGCCAGGTTGTCCTTGATTACGAGCTGCCATTGGCAGAAGTTGTGCTAGATTTCTTTGATCAATTAAAATCAGTTTCCAAAGGCTATGCCTCATTTGATTACAGTTTTCATAGATTTCAACAGAACAATCTGGTTCGTTTGGATATTTTAGTGAACCGAGAAAAAGTGGATGCCTTTTCCACGATTCTCCATAGGGACAGAGCATATTACCAAGGTCGTAAAATCGTTGAACGCCTGACCAAGTTGATCCCAAGACAGCAGTTTGAGGTAGCACTGCAGGCGGTGATCGGTTCAAAAGTAATTGCACGAGGCAACGTGAAACCTTTTCGCAAGAACGTTACTGCTAAACTGTATGGCGGAGATGTCACTCGCAAAAAAAAGTTACTGGAAAAACAAAAAAAAGGCAAAAAAAGAATGAAACAGTTCGGTGCAGTGGAAATTCCGCAAGAGGCATTTCTTGCAATCATGAAAAAAGATATAGGTCAGCGAGACAAATAGTCATTTTAAATTCATGATTGCTTCATTTTTTTTCTAGAAATCACTTTATAATGGAATTCATGAATTTTGATTTTCAAGCAATTTTACTTATTGTCACCTTAATCCTGGGATTAATTTGGCTGATTGGGTATTTTACTTCTAGAAAAGATACAAGCGTGGTTGAATTTTCAGGGGCTTTATTTCCAATTCTGCTGCTTGTATTTCTCTTGAGGTCTTTCGTTTTTGAGCCGTTCNGAATTCCTTCAGGGTCAATGATGCCAACACTGGTGAAAGGTGATTTTATTCTAGTAAAAAAATATGCCTACAGTCTAAAATATCCAATAACATACAAGTCTTTTCTTACAATTTCTGAACCTCAAAGAGGCGATGTGGTTGTTTTTAATTTCCCTTGTGATACATCCATCAAATACATCAAGCGTTTGGTTGGTCTACCCGGTGATGAGATTGTCTATAAAGACAAAGAGCTTTTTATCAATGACGAATTAATGCCCTACAGGTTCCAAGAAGTCTATAGGCATCCACGGCAATATGGTTCCCACGTATACCAAGAAAATATTGGAGATGAACAGCATCAGATTTTGATTACTCCTTCAAGAAGGAATCTTGAGGGAGAATATACAATTCCTGAGGGTCACTATTTTGTGATGGGAGATAATAGAGATAACAGCAAAGACAGCAGATACGATTGTCCAGGTTTTGTTCCTAGGGATCATTTTGTAGGCACTGCTACTANAATATGGTTCAACTGGGATTTTAAGAATGCACCCGAGTGGCAGAGGATTTGGCAAACAATCGAATAATTTTAATTTGAGCNAGCNCCATAATATCTAATATGCAAGCGACTATGTCATGGTGTGANCAGAGGTTCCACTATCGTTTTAAAGACGATGTTCTTTTGCAAACCGCTCTTACTCATAGAAGTCACTCAGCACATAACAATGAGCGGCTTGAATTTTTAGGCGACGCTGTTTTGGATCTAGTTATCAGTGAGCTTCTTTACCAGATCTATCCGGAGCAAACAGAAGGCTCTTTAAGCAGAATGAGGTCGAATCTGGTTAAAGGCAATACATTGGCAGCATTAGCCAAAGAATTAAATTTGGGTGATTATTTAGTTTTGGGTAAAGGAGAAAATACTTCGGGCGGTCGAAAACGTTCATCGCTTCTCTCCAACGCTCTCGAGGCCATAATAGGGGCGATATTTCTTGATGGCGGATATGTGGCCGCTAAAAATGTGATCATCAAAATTTTTGACTCCAGAATCCAAACTCTAGATGCCAAATCCGAACATAAAGATCATAAGAGCATACTGCAAGAACAATTACAGGGAGTGCAGCAGGGACTACCTGTGTATTCATTGATTCGCAGTGTTGGCAATCACAATAAAACCTTTGTTGTAGAATGTTCTATTAAATCAGGTGAGATTGTTACCCAAGCCAGTGGCAAAACACTGCGTGTGGCTGAACAAAAAGCGGCATCAAAAGCTTTACAAGCAATGCAAAATGACTAAGGAAAATTATCGAAGTGGTTATATTGCTGTTGTTGGACGTCCCAATGTCGGAAAGTCTACTTTGGTTAATGCACTTGTTGGTGAGAAAGTCTCCATTGTCACTTCGAAACCGCAGACAACACAAATTAATATTTTAGGCATTGTCCATCTACCTCATGCCCAGATAATCCTTGTAGACACTCCTGGATTATTGAGCAAGAAAGGGAAAAAATTAAATTCAAAAAAAACCAGCAAAGAGACAAGAAGTGCCTTAGCTATGGCCGATCTTGCAGTCATCGTTGTGGAGGCAAACCGTTGGAGAAAAGAGGACGATTATTTAATGGATAGACTTGGAGAATTTAATTTTGAGAAAATTCTAGCAGTGAATAAGATTGATCTTTTTAAAGATAAAAGCCAAATTTTAGATTTCTTGGCTCAATCTTCAACCAAAGGATCATTCAAAGAAATTGTTCCAATTTCTGCACTTCGTGGGAAAAATATCAACCGACTAAAGTCCTTGATGGAGGCAAATCTGCCTTTCCAGACACCGCAGTTTTCCAAAGAAACTGTAACCGACAAAAGTACAGTATTCAGAATATCGGAAATAGTTAGAGAAAAATTAATGAAATCTTTGAGGGATGAATTGCCGTATAGCTTGACTTGCGAGGTTGACAGTATGGATGAGAAGAACAATTTGATTTTAATCGAACTGTCGATTCTTCTGTCAAAGGAGTCGCATAAAAAAATTGTTATTGGTAAAAATGGCAGGATATTAAAGCAAGTTGGCACTGCATCTAGAAAAGAAATTGAGAAACTCTTGGGCAAAAAAGTTTTTCTCTCGTCTGTGGTTAAAAGCGGCCAGAAAAGAAGAGTTTAAATATGCCAAGAAAAGATATTGTTGAACAAGAGCCTTCATATTTGATGCACCAAATGCCCTATTCTGAAACCAGTCAGATCGTGCGTATTTTTAGCCAAAAATTTGGTCGCGTGGATTTAATTGCAAAAGGTTCCAAGCGGCCCAAATCTAAATTTAGATCTTATCTACAGCCGTTTTTGCCACTGCAACTATCATGGTCAGGAAAATCTCAGTTGAAAACCTTAAGGCAAGCTGAAATACATGGTCAATATTTAGCCAGAATCCAAGGCAAATACTTGTTTTCTGCCTACTATCTTAATGAACTGATCCTATCGTTTTTAAGAATGGAAGATCCCTACCCAAATTTATTTGCTCTTTATACCTCAACTTTACATGATTTTTCTCAATTAAAGCCAATTGAGCCTAGTCTGAGACAGTTTGAAATTCTAATGCTCTCTGAAATAGGCTACGCCATAAATTTTGCAACTGAAGCACATTCGCAAAAACCCATTGAGGCTGATTTGGATTATGTTTTTATTGTCGAACAAGGCTTTATTTCCAAGCAAGATCAAAATTCTGGCTCCTTTAGAATCAAAGGTCAGGTAATAAAAGCAATCAACGAGGGGAATTTTTCAGACCAAAAGACATTAATTTCTGCCAAGAAAATACTGCGTTTGTCAATTCAGTATCATCTTGATGGCAAAGAATTGAAGAGCAAGAAAGTTTTCAAAGCAATTGAAGGACAAGGTGGCTGAAACATAGCATTATAGTTTCCGGACCATAATGGTTCCATAATCAATCCTTTCAAAATATTCACATCCTATCCTCTTCAAGACTGAAATTACCAAATCAATCATTCTTTGGCTGTTGCCACAAATAATTTCTAATGGAATTCGATCTTGGTTTAGCAAAACAAAATTCTCCACGACTCTGTCTACTTGTCCATGTTTAATACCATGGAGGTCAAGAACACTATTGTTCATAATCTTTCACGCAATTGATTATAATTACTCGATCTTAAGATAAATTTATAATGATTGAAATGATATGAAAAAATTCTACGATCGCAAATCGCCTGTTACAGGCGATGAATATAGGACCATGTTGGAGCCCCGATACAGCGGTATACCTACGTTTATGAGAACTCCTTTGGCTAACACTCTAGAGAATTTAGACATTGCCTTGACAGGCGTTCCATATGACGGCGGAGTAACCAATCGTCCAGGTGCACGCCATGGGCCTCGAGAAATGAGGAGTCAATCCAGCTTCCTTCGCGAATTTCATCATGTCACCCGGATCAACCCTTTTGAATTAGCAAGAATTGCCGATGTGGGCGATGTTCGTTTTTCCAGGCCTTTTAATCACGAGGTTGTTAACCAGGATATCGAGAATTTTTTTAGAAAAATCCACGAAGCTGGTGTTTTGCCTATTAGTGCAGGAGGCGATCATTCCATTACCTATCCAATCTTTAAAGGGATTGTGACGGATCAGCCTATTGGGATGGTTCATATTGATGCGCACACCGACACGTGGGGTGAGACCTGGGGATCTAAATTTCATCACGGTGCACCGTTCCGTTTGGCAGTTGAAGACGGTCTACTGGATCCCAAGCGTACAATACAAATTGGGATTCGTGGGGGACAAAATTTTCTTGATGGAATTGATTTTTCTTTATCCAATGGCATGCGAGTGGTTTTTATTGAAGAATTCGCTGAAATGGGGGTCAAAAATATCATTGAGGAAGCAAGAAGAGTAGTCGGCGATGGACCTACATACATTTCATTTGACGTGGACGGTCTTGATCCAGTTTATGCTCCGGGCACAGGAACACCGGAAGTAGGTGGTTTAACCACCTTAGAGGCACAGCGGCTTCTTCAAGGTTTGAGCGGACTGAATCTGGTAGGCGGTGATGTGGTCGAGGTTGCGCCTCCGTTTGATAACACGGGAAATACCTCTCTGGTTGCAGTCACAATAATGTTTGAGATTTTATGCCTTCTTGCTGCTCAATTAGCTGATACCAATAGACCCTGATAAGCAAACACATAGGGTTTCATTTTTTAATTTAAAACAATCTGGATGTTGTCTATGAGCGTTAATACATTGGAGCCAATCATAGAATGTGAATTAAATCCATTTCTCTTAGCAGATAGAGAGGTTCCAAGTTATGCCAGTGGTGATCAGGTTAAAGCGGTAAAATATTTCCATCAAAGCTTGCCTGGTTACCTTCCCACTCCATTGGTTAATCTTGAAGAACTTGCTTCAAGGCTTGGTATTGATGCATTGATGATAAAGGATGAAAGCAAGCGTTTCGGTCTAAAGGCATTTAAGGTCTTAGGAGCCAGTTATGCCATTGCTAAAGAGATAGAAGAACGGCATGGTTTGCATGATAAAGAATTAAATTTTGATGCAATTACCGCACATAAAAGAGCACTTGCATCATTGACATTTGTCACTGCCACCGATGGTAATCACGGCAGAGCAGTTGCTTGGTGTGCAGAGAAATTTGGATGCAAGGCAGTGGTTTTTATGCCTAAAGGTACATCTGAATTTCGTTTGGAGGCGATTCAATCACATGGAGCCTATGCTGAAATCACTGAGCTTAACTACGATGAAACAGTTCTATTTTCTGCCCAGAAAGCTAAAGAAAATGATTGGGTATTGCTTCAAGATTCCTCATGGGAAACATACAAGACGGTGCCCAAACATATTATGCAAGGTTATTTCAGCTTGGTTTCGGAATTTGAAGACCAGACAGTGACTTGGCCAACACATGTGCTTGCTCAAGCCGGTGTCGGTTCTTTTGCCGCATCAATATTTTCCTATTTCCTGACCAGTCAAAAACTCTTACCAAAATTGATTTTGGTTGAACCAACAGGTGCAGCTTGTTTTTTTAATTCAATACAAATCGGAGACGGCAAGCCGCATTTAACAAAAGAGTTGAATACTATGATGGCAGGACTTTCATGCGGTCAACCAAGCATTCTGGCTTGGGATATCATCAAACCTAATTGCGATGCATTTGTAATTTGTAATGATCAACTAGCAAAAAAAGGTATGCAATTGTTAGCCAACCCAATAGGCAATGATGTTGTTGTTGTCTCGGGAGAGAGTGGCGCAGTTCCGATTGGATTAGTTAATGAGATTTGCACTAATCAGAAACACAGTTTGATAAGGGAAAGACTAAAATTTGATGGCGATTCAAAGATATTAATTTTTTCTACAGAAGGGGATACAGACCCAACAGTTTACAAGAAACACACGAAATTATAGCAAGCTAAAATCGCAACTCCTTCAACCATCTCTCCTGATGACTTTTCCTGGCCTGAGACCCGTTGATTTCTTTTCGGAATATACCAGTTCGCCTCCTACCCAGACTTTCGCAATACCTGAAGACAGTTTATTAATATCTTCCATTGTGGCATTGTCCTGAACCGTTTTTGGGTCAAACAAAACCAAATCCGCTATGGCGCCTGACTTGATTACCCCTCGGTTTTTAAATCCCATATGCAACGCAGAGAGTTGAGTCATCTTGTAAATGGCTGTTTCCAGTCCTAAAATCCCTTGTGAGCGTACGTAGTAGGCAAGGATTCTAGCAAAAGCACCCCGACCCCTGGGATGTCCATCAATTAGTTCCCCATCGGAGCAAATGTTGCTATGTTCCCATTGCATCAGTCGATTAACATCTGGTTGTGACATGGCAACACCAATTGCTGAATCAGTCTCATCTTCATCCTCACGGATTAAATCCATTAGCACTGTAGCAGGATCCTTTCCCCTTGCAGCAGCTATTTCAGCTATGGTTTTTCCTATCAAGCTTGGATCAGGGCCATAATGTGAAAGTGTTAAGCCGTCTGGATAGACTAATTCTGTTAAAGCATACTCGGCACTCTCTCGATTATCAAAATCCCTCTTGGCGAACAGTATTCTCATGGTTGACTCATAAAAAGTGTAAGGGTAGACATCTGCAGTAATATTTAAGCCTTCTGCACGGGCACGATTCAATTTATCTATCATCCAGGGCGATTGCCCCCATAAACTCCTTTTTGCAAGCTTGATGTGAGATATTTGGGAAGGTAGCTTGGTTCTTCGGCTGATTTCTATAAACTCATCAAGTGCTGCTTCCAAAGAAATATCTTCACTCCGCATATGGCTGGTGTAGCGACCTTTATAGTTCGAGACGATCTTGAGTAAATCAACAACTTCATCAGTTTCCGAGTAAAGTCCAGGATCATATTCCAGGCCGGTTGATAAACCCAAAGCTCCATCTTTCATATCTTGTTTTAGCAGATCTGCCATATTCCTCATTTCCACTTGAGTCGAAGGTCTTTTGTAGTCCTTTCCCATGGTCATACTGCGAAGTGAGTTGTGTCCAGAATACGAGGCTATATTGATTGCAACTGGATTATTTTCCAGTTGTGAAAAGAAATTAGAAAGGGGAACCATAGAAAACCCATCCATTCCAACCACAATTGTGGTAATNCCTTGGCTGACAGCTGAAAGGGCATCAGGCATTTCAAAAATATGACCGTCATGATGACTGTGTGTATCAATGAATCCTGGGGATAGAATAAGCCCAGTGGCATCTACTGTTGTTTCTCCAGATAGAGGCTGTAATTGGCCAACTTCTTCGATTCGGTTGCCATTGATTCGAACAGATTCAAATCTAGAAGGGCCGCCAGAACCATCTATGATTTTAGCATTGATGATGAGAAAGGAAGAGTGCTCATTGGCAGATAAATGAAAGGGTACTATCAATCCAGAAAGTGCAAGGATAGCTAGTATTGCTAATTTCTTTTTTATCAAACGCATCTATCTAAAAAAGCTCCATCATCATGCATCTTGCAGAACCACCGCCATATTGTTCTATATAGCTTATATCAGAGTGGATAATTTTATAATAGTGTCTTTGAAGAACTGTTTTTTGTGCATCGGAATAAGCATTGAAAGCTCGGGTGGACATCACTAAGATTAATCGATTATTCTCATCTTGAACTTCAAGACAGTTTCCACAAAAATCCATAATCTGATCTTGAGTTATTTCAAGAATAGTGTGTGAAGAATTTAATTTTTCTCGAACCCTTTTTTGATCTTCTGTCTTGATAGAGTCAATTGAAATTCCAACCATGCCAGTACCGATGAACATGATTACATCCGTGTGATATATGGGTTGTCCGACATGACTTTCAGTCCTGAAAAAAACGATTTCATAACCGTATTTCTCACCCCATATTTTGGCTAAGTTTTCATTCGTTCTTGGTGAAAGACCGGTGTAGGCAATTTTATTTACACGATCAAAAACCATGCTGCTGGTGCCTTCAAGAAAAATTGATTGGTCTTCAAATTCTGAAAAATCCATTGTCAGTTGGTATGTTTTTTCAAGGAATGAAATGTGTTTTTTTGATTTNTCTTTTCTCCTATTTTTTGCCAACATACTAAAAAGGTGCATTGTTCTGTCTTCATACGTTGCTGCCCAATTAGGAAAAATATTGTCAGGGCATCCAATTTGTCCTTGAAGTGTGGTGATATCAATACCATTGGATACAAGAGTATTTTTAAAATCTCTAAATTCATCAAGTGCTTTTTCTAAAATTGTATCCTTGCTTAATTCTGAGTTAATAATTTGATAATGATTGGTTTCAGCAGTTTCCGAGTTGTTGAAAAATTCAGCAGGCTCTATAAGAAGGATACGATTGGTCGACTGTTTCGCCACGATTGTTTTAGTTTTGTTGTTCAGCCTGGATCTCTGAGATTACTTTATTAAAAATTTCCAATGCCCAATCAATTTCTTTTTTTGTAATAACCAACGGAGGAGCAAAACGGATAACCGAATCGTGAGTTTCTTTACTGAGAATTCCTCTGGTCAGCAAACGTTTACACAATTCCCTACCAGAAATTATCTTGGTGTCGATTTCAATACCAATCCAAAGACCTTTACCTCGGACTTCCAAGATAATAGGGCTGGATATTTCCTTCAATTGATTGAGAAAATAATTTCCAAGATTCATGCTGTTTTGCGCAAGTTGTTCCTCTTCTATTAGTTCAATAGACCTTTTTCCAATAGCTGCTGCCAATGAAAATCCTCCAAATGTTGAGCCGTGGGATCCAGGGGTAAACCATTGCATGACTTCTTTGCTACTAAGAAAACAAGACACTGGAAGCAGGCCACCACCCAATGCTTTTCCTAAAATCAAACCATCAGGTCGTATCGAAGAATGTTCGTAGGCAAACATTTTTCCCGTTCTTCCAAGTCCTGACTGGACTTCATCTAAGATTAGAAGGACGTTGTTTTCCGTACAGATCTCACGAGCTTTTGGTAACCAAGATGGATCTGGAATCACAATTCCTGCTTCACCTTGAATGGGTTCTACAAGTAAAGCAGCAGTATTTTCAGTAATCGCAGATCGAAGTGAATCAATGCAACCGAATTTNACTGTTTTGAATCCTGGGGTAAGGGGTCCAAAATTTTCTTTGGATTCTTTGTCCGATGAAAAACTAATGATAGTGGTTGTTCTACCGTGAAAATTTTGATCAGCAACTATAATCTCAGCCTTGTTGGGAGGTATTTTTTTACTTTTATAGCCCCATCTTCTAACTGCTTTAATGGCAGTTTCTACCCCTTCTGCTCCGGTGTTCATAGGCAAGCCAATTTCGAAACCTGAAACCTCTGTCAATTTTTCCAGAAATGCTCCGAGAGTCTCGGTATAAAAAGCTCTAGAGGTGAGCACTAAACGTTCGGATTGTTCCCGTAATACTTTGATTAATTCGGGGTGAGAATGACCGTGACTCACCGCTGAATAGGCTGACATCATATCAAGGTATTTTTTTCCATCCACATCCCAAAGCCATACTCCTGAACCTTTGGATAAGACCACAGGAAGNGGCTTGTAAGTATCTGCACCAAATTNTGATTCTTTATAAATTAAATCTTTCTGTAAGGGGGTTAAATCTCTCTGNGAGGGGCTATTCATGGTTTACTAGAAACTATCAGGAATTTCCCAGTTTGGATCCATCAAAGGACCAACGTCCTTAATGATTTCCCTGTGTCCACTCCATGTAACCACAATTGCTTCTGGTGTACCTATGCCTGCTGATCTTGGATCACCTGATGGACCGAACCAATGATTTTGGGGTGCCCCAGTGGTACGTGCTCTCATTCCGGCGTAAGTGGTACCATTGACCGTATTTCCCAGAACCTTCTGTTGAAAATGAACATCATTGCTTACCACTGCTGCAGTGAGATTTTGAGGAATTTTTTCTAGTGCTTCCATAATCGTAGAAAGATCTTCATCTTCGTAAACGACTATAACTTGGACAGGTCCAAAGACTTCACTGGTGATCAGTTCAAAATCTTTACCCAAAAGTTGATTGACAGGGATGCTTACTGCTGTTGGTTTTATAGAACCATAGATTTCTGGAATGTTATGAGATTCAAGCTCTGTGCCACCAAACAAACAAGTTGCACCAGGTATTTCAAGTAAACTGTTAATGTGATTAAACATTTGATCATTGTTCCATGTCAGAACAGGGCCAATACTCAGATTTTCAAGTTTTCTTCGCTCAGCCAGCTGTTTTAATTTTGGCAACAGGTCCTGTTCCCAATTTTTATGTACAAATAAGATACTTTGAGCTGAGCATTTTTGACCCGAAGCATTGTATGCGTCTTCATCACATTGCCAAGCAATGTAATCACTCCATGAGGGATCGTAATCCGGGCCAATAAGTTTCCAATCAAAACCTGCATCCTCAACTCTGACTTTTCCATTAGTGTCAGCCGCTATTCTTTCAGCAACTTCACAAGAACCTGTAAATTGAACCATTCTGATTTTATCGCTTGCATCAGAGATCAATTTCCCCATTTTTGATCCACGACAATGCACCATATCGGCATCTGTCGCTGGAAGGCCACAGTGAATTAAAAGCCTAAGAAATTGCTCAAAAACAATTCCAACCGTTGTTGCAGATTTAATTAGAGGTCGATTTCCCATGAATAGGGCACCCATAAATTGTAATGCAGGAATTTCAAGCGGAAAATTAAAAGGTGCAACGATGATTACGGATCCAAAAGGCCACCTATAACCTGAAGATTCTTGACCCAGGTGATCGCCTGGGTTGGAAAAACTTCTAGCCAAAAAGCGAACTCCATCGCCAGAAAAATTTTCTAAAAACTTTCTTGTGACCGTAACTTCGCCTAAACATTGATTGCTGCTTTTAGGCATCACTCTTTGTATGAGATGAACAAAGAAATCTTCAACTTCTTTGTTGCTAAGTAAAGCAGCAGCCTTTGCACAAACATTACCCAGCATTACATAACGTTCAACGTTCTTAATTGGATTATGCAAACCGCTTTTGGGGCATATGTCGAGATTTTGAATAAACCCAGAGAGGTCTTCAGTATCGGGGATGTCTAAAAAATATTCTCCTGAAATAGGGTCAGGAATATTGTCAAAATACTTTGAAGAGTTTAGCCATTCTCCACTCAGAAGGTTTTGGGCTTTGCCTGGGTTTTTGCTGTTCATTCCATTGATTGGATCAACAGTTGTAAATTTTAAAAGATTGCTCATCACACTCTACGATTTGTAAGTCAATGTACTTTATTCTAAATACATGGTGGCTTCAAGTTTCAGCAAAATCAATGTTGTTATATCATGTAGTAAGCAATTGGCAGCTAGCTATGGTAAGAAAAAAAAATATATTCCTTGGGGTAAATGTTGATCACGTAGCCACTTTAAGGCAAGCAAGAGGGACTCCCTATCCTGATCCTGTTGAAATTGCGTTGATCGCAGAGGAAAACGGTGCTGACAGTATCACTGTCCACCTGAGAGAAGACAGGAGACACATTCAAGATAATGATGTCGAGAGGTTAATTCGTCAAGTCAAAACCAAGGTCAATTTAGAGATGGCTTTGAACGATGCAATCATAGATTTTGCATGTTCAGCAAAACCATCTGACTGTTGCTTGGTGCCAGAAAAGAGACAAGAGTTAACAACCGAAGGGGGGTTGGATGTCCTAAGTCAAATGGATCATTTAGCCCAAGCTACAGAAAGACTAAAAAAATCAGGCATCAGAGTTGCTTATTTTATTGACCCAGAACCTAAACAAATTGAATCAAGCCAAATGGCAGGTGCTGAGGTGGTTGAACTACACACAGGAATTTATGCCGATGCTTTGAGTCAAAAACAGCAAAAGTATGAATTAAACCGGATCAAGGAATGTGCTGCTCATGGGACTAAAATAGGTCTGAAGGTCCACGCAGGACATGGCTTGCATTATGAAAATACAGCCCAAATTGCTGCAATAGGTGAAATTATGGAACTCAATATTGGTCACGCAATTGTTGCCAAATCTCTTAATTTAGGGATTGCAAAGGCTGTAGCTGATATGAAAAAGATTATGTTGGGCGCAAGATAATGAGTATTTATGGAATTGGCACCGATTTAGTTAACATCAATCGCATCCAAAGACTTTACAATAAATACGGACAAAAATTTGTTGATAAAATCTTGCTTCCAGAAGAAAAGAAGCTTTTTCAATCAGACTCTAACCCGGTTAAGTTTTTAGCCAACCGATTTGCAGGCAAAGAAGCTGCAGTAAAAGCGTTTGGCACTGGATTTTCTCAAGGTGTTACTTGGAAAGATATTGGAGTAACCAAACACCGAAGTGGTCAGCCTAGATTGATTTTCTCGAAAAAAATAAAAATACTTCTTACCCAAAAAAAAATCTTTTCTACCCACATTAGCCTGACCGATGATCACCCTTGGGCCCACGCTTTTGTGATCCTCGAAAAAAATTGAAATGAATTATTTGGTTTTTGATATAGAGACCATACCCGATCTTGACTACGGCAAGCAATTTCTCAATCTTGATGGATTGGAAGAAGCCGATATTGGCAGAGCGATGTTTTTTCAACAACTACAAAAAACTGGAACAGAATTTTTACCTTTAAATCTTCATAAAATCATTGCCATCTCGGTTTTGACAGATGCCAGAGGCGATCTTGAGGTTGAATCCTTAGGGTCTAAAGAGAGTAGTGAACAGTCAATAATTCAATTGTTTTATGATCTTGTTGGCGCCAATGAAAACTGTTTGGTGACATGGAATGGGTTGCTGTTTGACTTACCTGTGTTGAATTATAGGGCTTTATTTAATCGAGTTGACGCAGCATCTTATTGGCAAAATGAATTATGGCACATTGATCTTAAAGACGTGCTTGCAAATCACAACACTAAAGCCCAAGGCAGCTTAGATAGCGTTGCCAAAAGTCTGAGCTTACCAGGTAAATTAAATGTATCAGGAGATCAAGTATGGGATCTATATCTAGAGGGTAGAGTTGAGGATATCAGAAATTATTGTGAACATGATGTCTTGAACACTTACCTTATTTTTATCCACTATCAAGCGATGATAGGAAAAATCACCAATGATGAACTCTCAACAAGAATTCATTCCTTGAAGAAGTTGTTATTAGATACGGAGAAGCAGCATTTCCAGTTATTTCTTTCTGCATGGGAACAATAAATAGATTGGTGGTTGATTTCGTTTATGACAACAAGAATTAATATCTCCATCCCTTTTCAAACCCTAGAACTGGTGAACTCAAAAGATAATATTTCCTATCTGATATCCACCTCGAAATACGGTCCAGGGGAGCTGAAAAATAGCTTCTGTACACCCAGAGGAAAACATATTATCCGTGCTAAAATTGGCGCTGGACAGGAGTTAGGAACCATCTTTAAAAGTCGCAGACCTACTGGGGAAATCTTCTCAGATAATATACATAGATTCGATGAAGGCGATTGGATTTTAACCAGAATACTTTGGCTGAGTGGAATTGAAAAGGGTAGAAATAGGTTGGGTAATGTTGATACCATGCAACGCTTTATCTACATTCATGGAACGCCGGATGAAACGGTTTTAGGAGTCCCAAACTCAAAAGGATGTATCAACATGAGGAATGAAGATATCATAAAAATCTTTGAGTCAGTTGATGTTGGCACGATGGTTCATATTGAATGATGGTGTTTTTTTAAACAATGCCTTTAGGTCCTATATTTGTCTCAGTTGAGGGTAAAGAACTTACATCGGAAGATAAGAAAATCTTATCTCATGATCTTGTTGGTGGCGTAGTTTTATTTTCACGTAACTATGAAAACAAAGATCAATTGAGATTGCTGATCCAATCAATCAAGTTATTAAAATCTCCTAATCTGTTAGTTTCTGTTGATCAGGAAGGGGGAAGGATACAGCGTTTTATGAGTGGTTTTTACCCAATCCCTCCGATGCGGTCTTTGGGTGACTTATACGATCAATCAAGCAAAGAAGGCATGCAGGCAACTTGCATTGCAGCAGAGATTTTAGGTCTTGAGCTCCTTGAGGTAGGAGTTGATTTCAGTTTCGCTCCTGTTTTGGACATTGATCACGGAGTTTCAACAGTAATTGGAAGTCGCTCCTTTCATTATGACCCAAAAGTAGTCGATTGCCTCAGCGAGCATTTTTATGAAGGAATGCAGAAAGCAGGAATGCACTGCGTCGCCAAACATTTTCCTGGTCACGGAGGCGTAAGTGGGGATTCGCATCAGAAAACTCCCGTTGATAAACGTGCAAAGAAAACAATCATTGATGATTTACGACCCTATAAAACACTAATAAAAAAAGGTTTATCGGGCATTATGACTGCCCATGTTCGCTACCCATCGATAGATGATCAGATAGCTACCTTCTCTCACTATTGGCTACAAAATTACTTACGGAAACAACTCCATTTCAATGGCATAATTTTTTCCGATGATCTGATGATGAAGGGTACTGATTTCATAGCCTCGACACCAAAAAAAACCCTCCTGTCCTTAGCCGCTGGTTGCGATATTGTTTTAATCTGTAATTCCCCTGAAACTGTCCATCAATGTTTATCGGAATTGTATTTTTCAAAAGATCAGTTTGCGAACCTCGAGCGTAAAATTCAATATTTGATACCTTCTGATCGAGTGCAGAGACAATCAAATTATCTGCAAGAAATTAAAACTAAGCTGAGTCGCCTACTAGATAGCCTAGAATAGTATTTACTTGGTTTATACGGTCCATGACGTGAGGGAAATTTCCTTTAAAACCAAGTGACTGGTCAGGGTACATCTTGAAAACATCGGGTTTCTGTTTAATTAAATCAATGATATTTTGGACCTTTATGGATGTTGATTTATCAAAATAGAACCGTCCATACCTCCTATCCATTCTTATTTTTTTGATTCCCAAAGTATTTGCTTGATTTCTTAGATGAGCCATCAGAAGTAAGTTTGTTGTTTGTTCTGGAAGTTCTCCAAAGCGGTCAATTAACTCATTCTCAATATGCTTAATTTCATTTTTGGATTGTATGCTGGATATTCTTTTATACATCGTCAGTCTAAGATTAACATCAGGCATATAATTTTCTGGGATCAAAGCTGGGATGTTCAAGTTGATGTCGCTGGAGACGTTACTCGATATTGCTTTAGGCTCATCTCTCAAAGAATCAATCGCTTGGCGGAGCATGTCCTTGTATAGGCTAAAGCCAATTTTCTGCATCTGACCACTTTGTTCATCGCCTAAAATTTCTCCAGCGCCTCTAATTTCAAGATCATGAGTTGCTAAAATGAAACCCACACCCAAATCTTCTATCGCTTCAATGGCCTCGAGCCTTTGTTTACCTTCATTGGTCAATGTTTGTTTGGATGGAATCATCAAATAGGCATAGGACTGTCTTTCAGATCGACCAACACGACCCCTTAGTTGATGCAATTGAGCCAAACCAAAGCGTTCTGCTCTATTTATAATGATAGTGTTTGCATTCGGTATATCTAAACCACTCTCAATGATCGAGGTAGCTAACAACAGATCGTATTCATTGTTATAGAATTTCATCATGACTCTCTCTAGGGATCTCTCCTTCATCCTGCCGTGTGCTATCTCAAGTGAAATAAGAGGCATAATTTGCCTGATCGTCTCAGCCATATTTTCAATATCATCAATTCGATTGTGTACAAAAAGGATTTGTCCACCCCGNCTGATTTCTCTTTGGCAAGCTTCACGAATAAGACTTTTATCCCACTGACTGATATACGTCTTGACTGGGATCCGGCTTTCTGGTGCTGTGGAAATCATTGAGATATCTTTCAACTCACCTATGGCCATATTCAAAGTTCTAGGAATGGGTGTAGCTGTAAGCGCAAGATAATCCACATCTTTTCTTAAGGCTTTAAGTTTTTCTTTGTGGCGAACTCCAAAACGGTGCTCCTCATCAACAATCACCAGGCCTAAGTTTTTGTATACAACTTTGTCTGATAACAAGGCATGCGTACCGATAATGATATCTGCTTTACCTTTTTCAATCTCTGCTCTGACTTGGTTATTTTTTGTCGAAGTTTGGAGTCTGGAAAGCATATTGATGGTAATGGGCCACTCTGAAAATCGTTCGTTGAATGTTTCAAAATGTTGTTGAGCAAGGATGGTTGTTGGGACCAGAAGAGCGACTTGATATCCATTGATTGCACTAGTGAAAGCTGCTCTCAATGCAACTTCTGTTTTTCCAAAACCAACATCACCACAAACCAATCGATCCATGGATTTTGACGTTGCCATGTCGTCTAGAACATCCTCTGTTGCTGTGGCTTGATCTCGAGTTAAAACGTATTCAAATCCATTACAAAAATTTTCGTAATCCTTTTTATTTGCAACTTGGCTTTTCCCTACCGCGATTGCTCTGTTTGCATATATTTCAAGTAACTCTGCAGCAACATCGTATGCTTGATTTTTAGTCTTTTTACAGAGCTTTTTCCACTGATCGCTTCCCAAATGACTTAATATACTTTCATCAGAGCTTTGACCTATGAATCTTGAGACCTGATCCATTAGGGTGACTGGAACGTGCAATAAGTCGCCCAAGGCATATTCAATGGTTAAGAACTCAGAGCTAATATCGTCAATCATCATCACAGACAAACCTTTGTACTTACCAATTCCATGCTCACCATGAACAACAAGGGAGTCGACTTGAAGGTCTTTTAGATCTCGTATTATTGACTCTGGATCTTTGCCTACATAGCTTCTATATTTTCTGGTTCTGGAACGTCTTCCAAAGAGTTCCATTTCACCAATAACAGCAATCCCAGACGAGGCTGTGATAAAACTTTCGCTAATAGGCTGCTCAGTGATAAAAACACCGGATCTCCTTTCAAGAAATTCGTTCCAACTGGAAACCTGCCTAACAGCAATTGAATGCTCCCTAAGTTGATTTTCAATAAAAGCTTTACGATTTTTACTTCCGGTCGATAGTAATATTTTATTAGTAGATGTTTCAAATAAACTGTTGATGATTCTATCTATTGAAGAAGTTTTAAATGCATTTAAAGGTTCCAAGGGACTTGTATCAAAATTGATAGCCTTATGCTTACGTGACTTCCAACATTTTTGATGCTGTAAATTGATTGGATACATATTGTTTATCTTCTTAATTTGTTGTGTAGCAGCAAAAAATAACTCGCTTGGTTTAAGGTTTGGTTGACTCAAATCATTTTGATTATTAAATCTTTGATTGATCAGTTTTTGATATTTTTTAATAGGAGTTTGAATGTCACCTACACAAAACACCTCAGCAGTTTTGCAGTACTCCCAGATGGAAGACATGGATTCAAAAAACAAAGGTAAATAGTTATACACACCATGAGATTCTGCATATGTTTCAATGAAATTATAAAGAGGCCATTCTAGCTGGTTGCCAACAAAAGCATTTCTCATGTTTGTTTTGAAAAAATCAAAAGCCACAGAACTTTTTGGATAATGTTCCGAAGGTATGATTGTTGCTGAATTGATTGTGTTTAAAGTGAGTTGAGAATCAATATCAAAGAGTTTAATGAAATCAATTTTTTCGTCATCAAAATCTATCCTGATGGGATTTTTATATAGAGGTGAGAATAAATCAATTAAGGAACCTCTAATGCAAAATTCTCCTGGTTTAAAAACAGTTGAAACTCTTTCATATCCATTTTTTAGTAATTTTTTCCCAATTTTTTGCATTGAAAATAATTCTCCGACATTGACGGTAAAACTTTCCTCTTCAAAATATTTTCGTGGTGGAAGCTTCCAGAGAAGATTGGCTGCACTCAAAACCAATACATCAATATTTCCTTTCAGTAGTTGAAATAGAATTTCAGATCGGTTAGCAATCACTTGATTGCTGGGTGAGGAAATATCGTAAGGCAGGACTTCTAAATCTGGAAACAGTTCGATTGAAAGATCTGTTGCGGTAAAATACTTGAGCTCATTACAAAGCGTCTCTGCAAAATTAATTTCTGGTGCTATGACAATTTTTAGACCCCGATCGTTCTTGATTTTTTCCGCAAGTGCTAGATTGATTGCAGAACCATACAGTTGTCCGTAATTATTTACACTGGAATCAACATTTGAATGGTCAAATATAATGTTTTGGTTTTGTTTACTCATACTCAAGGAACACAAGCGAAAGATTTGTATTATTTCATATATTTGCTTTTTTTTTCTTCGTGTTTAAGTGGATAATCCTTATGATATTTATTACTAAATAAACAGAGGTTACTAAACCTTGGCTAAAAAATTATTTATTGCCTACCGACAGCTCTTTTCCAAAGAGCAAAGCCAATTTATTTCTATTGTGACTTTTATATCAATTTTAGCTATAGCTCTGGGAGTTTCGTCTCTGATAGTAGTACTCTCTGTTATGAATGGATTTGAGGCTGAGATTGAAGAACGAGTAATCAGGCTTAGTTCGCATATCACCATCCAATCAGATCAACCAATTAGGCAATGGCAAAGTATCGCCGACGAACTTGAACAATTTTCTGAAATTGAGCACACCATACCCTTTGTCGAGGCAAAAGGAATCATTAGCAAAAACGGTAAAGAATCAACAGGCGTAGAGATTATGGGCATCAACCCGGTCAATAAATTTTTCTTTGGAATACAGCTTAAGGATTTAGCAAATGGTGAGCTCATACTGGGGAGAGGTCTGGCTCTACAATTAAATCTTAAAGCAGGAGACAGAGTATTCCTGACTGTTCCAAGGTTTAGTTCCCAGGGTCAAATCAGTTTCCCAGATAGCCAATATTTTAACGTCAAAAAAGTAGTTGAATTTGGTCTGCAAAGATACGATTCTATGCAAGTTTTAATGAGCCAAGAGGATGCATCCTCATTACTGGGCTTGGGAAATACAGTCAATGGCGTAGCTGTCGAGCTCGACAATGTTTACAAAGTCAAGAGTATGGTTAAAGTAATTGAAAGTTCGCTCAAGAAAATTATGGGGCTTGAAATTACCGTCACTGACTGGTCAAAACAGAATCAGGCGTTATTTGACGCTATCGTCATTGAGAAAACTATTATGAGTGTGCTCTTATTTATGATTGTTTTAATAGCTACGTTCAATGTAATTGTGATGCTCTCAATGTCAGTGGACGATAAGAAGAGAGATATCGCTATTTTGAAAAGTATAGGATTTACTTCAAAAGACCTCACGCATATTTTCTTCATTCAGGGTCTACTTAGTGTTCTATTAGGTGTTCTTTTTGGAGTATTATTTGGGATCACAGTTTTGATGAATTTAGAGAGTTTTGAATGGATAATAAGGTATCTGTTTGGCTTTGAGTTTTTGCCAGCCGGCTTGTATTACATCACCTCAATGCCTTATATATTGAGATATACCGATGTTGTCTTGATCTGCCTTGGCGCCTTAACTGTGAGTGTTGTTGCTTGCCTCTATCCCTCAATCAAAGCTTCAAGGGAAAATCCTACAGAAATACTAAGGATGTATAGGGGATAGTAAGTTGTTTTTCTCAAGAAAAAGTTACGAATCAAGAACTCTCTTTGCTTTTCTTAAGGCAAAAACAGGAACCATTACTATGTCATTTATTTCTACATTTAGTGTCCTGGGTATTGCTATAGGGGTAGCTGCTATCGTGATTGTTATGTCTGTAATGAATGGTTTTCAGTCAGAAATTAAAAATAGAATGCTGAGCATCTTACCTCACGCGAAAATTATGGGTCTAAGTAACAGTCTCGAGAATAGGGATGCTTTGCAAGCTCTGCTGATTGCACATAAGGAGGTAAAATCATTTTCTGCTTTCATTTCAAGCGAAGCACTTCTTTTGGGCTCCAAAGAAGTATCTGGTATACAATTCAAAGGCATTGACCCTCAAGAGTCCGGTTCAGCACAAAAACTTGAAAGATTGATGGTTCAGGGGCAATTAAATTCAATGAGCAATGGTAGTTTTAATATCATTTTGGGCAAAGGTCTTGCGGATGATTTAAACTTGTCTCTAGGCGATCCTGTCACCGTGATGATACCAAATTCACTTATTAGCACCATGGGTGTTATTCCGAGATTAAAACGATTCACCGTAGTAGGTTTTTTTGAAGCAGGTGTATATGAGTTTGACCGAAATCTTGCATTTGCCAACCTTTTAGATGCACAAACCTTATTGCAAATGCCGGGAAAGATATCAGGTATGGAAATTGATTTTTTTGACCCCAAACAATCTCGGGAAATGGTGAGAGAAATTGCAATAAGGTCTGGCGGAGGATTTACAGTTACTGATTGGACGGTGCAAAATCCCAATTTTTTTAGATCTTTGGAACTTACTAAAACCATTATTTTTATGGTTTTGTTTCTGATTTTGGCTGTTTCGTCATTTAACATCGTCTCTACGCTAGTTATGCTAATTAGACAGAAAAAAGCATCTATAGCCGTAATGAGAGGATTGGGTGTTGAGCATATGGGAATTTTCAAAATCTTCCTCTCTATAGGCCTCTTACTTGGATTGATTGGCTCGATTTTAGGGATAGGGTTTGGCATATTAATAACTGGACAGTTGTCAGGGATTATCCATTCTTTAGAGTTAATTTTTGGGGTAACTTTGTATCAGGCAGAAATCTATTTTCTCACCGAGTTACCGACAGAGATTCATTGGTTGGAAGTACTTTGGATTGGTCTGTTGGCAGTGTTATTGAGCATGGTTTCTTCTATAATTCCCTCCTACAGAGCATCACGGTTAAACCCTGCAGATGTCTTACGTTTACATAGATAAGATGAGGTAAAAATGACACAGACCTATTTAGAAGCTGTAAATCTAAGAAAATCATTTTTCAAAGGGGATGAAGAAGTAAAAGTGCTTACTGGAGTCAATCTCAAGGTTAGAAATGCTGAATCGTTGGCAATTATTGGACCTTCTGGCACAGGCAAGACAACACTTCTGCAAATAATGGGGCTGCTTGACCAACCTTCTGCAGGTGAAATTAAGATAAAGGGAGAAACCTTATCAACAATTTCAGACAAACAAGCGAGCAGGCTTAGGAATAGGTTTTTTGGTTTTGTTTACCAGTTCCATCATCTAATTAATGAATTCAGTGCGTTGGAGAATACCATGATGCCATTATTGGTTAGAAGAGAGTCCATTGCTCAAGCCAGAAAAGCGGCTAGAGAACTTCTGGTTGAAATTGGATTATCCAACCGATTGCACCATAAACCCTCTGAGCTTTCAGGTGGAGAATGTCAAAGGGTNGCCGTTGCAAGGGCATTGATCGGTAAACCATCTGTAGTTTTAGCTGATGAACCGACAGGAAATCTAGATCCAGAAACTGCTGAAAAGGTTTTTGATGGTCTGTTGGCATTAAACCGCTCTATAGGTTCTAGCTTGATTGTAGTTACTCACAACCATGGTCTTGCAGATACTCTCGACCGACAAGTTTTATTGGATCAAGGTAGGATCAAAGAGCAACAATCTTCATAATTACACCATAGTCATGTAGTTAGTTGCGCTATAAAAGTAGCGTATAATTGACTTGATTTATCTACAGGAGTTCTTTTTTTGACAAACGGAGAAGCAATAAATACCGGTTATAAAACCTACTTACGGTTGTTAAAGTATGCGGCCCCTTATTGGTTTATTTTTATTCTTGGGGCATTAGCGATGCTCATTTATGCTTTGACAGACACAGGCTTTGCCTACTTGATTAAAACATTAACCGACAATTTTGCAGGCACAACAGATGGTGCTTATATAGGGGATTGGAAATTCAATCTTCCAATTGCCGTGATCGTTATTTTTATCATTCGCGGTATTTCAGGATTTTTTTCTGTCTACAACATAGGCTGGATTGGCAGGCAGGTTATTAAAGCCCTAAGAAAAGAGGTTTTCACCAAATTCTTATATCTGCCAACCAGTTTTTTGGACCATAAATCTAATGCTGAATTACTCTCAAAGGTAACTTTCAATATCGAGCAAGTTGCTGAATCTACTTCTAACACAATCACTATTCTTATAAGAGATACATTGACTATCTTAGCTTTGACCGCCTATATGGTTTATCTCAGCCCAAGATTGGCTGGAGTGATATTTTTGGTGGCGCCGGTTATTGCATTAATAGTTAGGTTCTTGGGTAAACTGTTTCGAAGGTACAGCGAGAGAATCCAAGATTCCATGGGGGATGTAACCCATCTCATCAAGGAGACTTTGCATAACCATCGCATCATTAAAATATTTAATGGCCAAGACCACGAAAGCGAAAAGTTTGAACGGGTCAACGAAGACAACAGGAAACACAATATGAAACTGTTTTCGACAAAAGCCATAGGTGATGCGGTTACAATTTTTGTAGCTTCTCTCGGGGTTGCAGGTGTGGTGTATGTAGCCACACTGGGTGAAGTTAAGGATATGGAGATTGGCAATTTCACTGGCTTTATTACNGCNATGGTGCTGCTTATGACCCCNTTGAAAAGGTTAACTAATGTCAATGCAATGATTCAAAGAGGGATTGCCGCGTCTGCAAGCATTTTCTTGCTGATTGATGAAAAAAATGAAGTAGATGACGGGGAGGTAGCACACCTGATTGCCCATGCCGAGGGTTTGACCGGGAAAATTGAGTTTAGAAATGTTTCATTTTCTTATGATAAAGGACAGAAACATGCCCTCAGTGATATTGACCTTACTATCCAACCAGGAGAGACCTTG
>JGI24817J26689_1000030_pt1 | contig 26227 bp, 31 predicted proteins | sample METZYME_3_300m_FD_26689 | JGI IMG/M metagenome (IMG submission 26689) | reverse complement strand
AAGGACTTCATCCAGATCACCCCGATGCGCGTCGTGGGGCCAGGGACCCTCATCTCGCTGACGGTGATCAGCATCAACTACATCGGCGATGGCCTGCGTGACGCCCTCGACCCGAAGGCCCGGCGCCGGTGACCGGACCACCCACCCGCCGGTCAGTGGGCGTCTGCGTGTCGGGCCTCGCTACCTGCCCTGTTCGCGGCACGTCGACTCCGACCGGCTCCGGCCCCGGTCTACGGAGATGGTCGACATGGGGTGACGCCATCGTGCCGGGCCGCCTCTAGACCTCTGGGGGGCCGTCCCTCTGGTCGTCGGCCAGCTCGTCGGACAGCGTGTGGGGCCACTGGCGAAGCCCCGTGTTGTGGGCGGCCTTGGCCAGGATGTGGGAGCCCACCGGAGTGGCTACCACGGCGAACAGCAGGGTAAGGGCCGCCTTGATCAGGGCGTCGGCCGTCCCGATGTACACCACGGCACCGGCCAGCATCCCGAACAGGCCCAGCGTCGAGCACTTGGACGAGGCGTGCAGCCGATGGTAGGTGTCGGGCAGCCGGACCACCCCCCACGCCCCGATAAGCATGAAGGACAGGCCCGATCCCAGCAGGACCACGGTTGCCACGTCGCGCACGGTGTCCACCTACGAACCCGCCCGGTCGTCCGGAGGCTCGCTGCCCGAACGGGTCACGCCGATGAACTGGGCGAAGGCCAGCGTGGAGGCGAAGCCCACGACGGCCACCAGCAGGGCGACGTCCAGCGACAGAGACCGCTGCTGGTCGACGGCCAGGAGGATGACCAAGCCGACCACCTCCAGGGACAGCACGTCGGCGGCCAAGACCCGGTCGGCCACCTCGGGGCCCCGCACCACGCGAACCATGGCCATGCCGATCCCGGCTACGAGGGCTACCACGCCGACCTGGACGACGATGCCTACCACGAGAACACCTCGCGTTGCAGCCGGTCTTCCAGCTTTCGAAGGCCGTCGATGGCCTTTGCCCGGTCCTCGGCATACATGCAGTGCACATACAGCCACCGTCCGTCCTCGGAGGCGTCCACGACCAGGGTCCCCGGGGTCAGGGTGATGCAGTTGGCCAACACCGTCACCTGGAGGTCGTCCAGGTCCTCGACCGGGTACCGGACGATGCGCGGCGTCTGGCTGAAGCCCGGGGTCAGGATCTCCCGGGCGATCTGGAGGTTGGCCCTCACCAGGATGGCCAGGAAGTAGCCCGCGAACCGGACCATCCGCAGTAGGCGTCGGCCGTGGTTGGGGTGGCCGACGGCCAGGTCGGAGGTCGACACAACCACGAAACCGACGGCCAGGCCGATCACGAACCCCGGCCAGCCGGGTCGCCCGGCCCACAGCGAGAAGAGCACGGCCACCAGGAAGTCGGCGCCGAGGCGGAGGATCATCCGGTGGCACTCCCATCAACCACCGTGGCGATCCGTAGCGGGTCCACAGCCTTGATGTAGGCCGTGGGGTCGGTCAACTGCTGGCCAGCGTGGAAAGCGATGTCGTAGATCGGCTCGGCAGCCAGGCCGATGAACACGGCGGTGGCCACCAGGATCCCGATGCCGGCATGGGCGCCCCGCAGGCTTTTGGCCCGTACGACGGGGCGCCGGTCGGCGCCCGAGGGCGCCGGTTCGGTTCGCCAAAAGGCCAGTGTCCAGATCTTCAGCATGGACAGCAGGGTCAGGGCACCGGTGGCCAGGGCGAGGGTCGACAACCACCAGTGGACTGACCACCCCTCGCGGATGAGGACCAGTTTGCCGAAGAACCCGCTCAGCGGGGGCAGCCCGACCAGGCTCAGGGCGGCCACGAGGAAGGCGGTGGCCAGCCAGCGGTGGCGTCGGGCCAGCCCGCCGATCCCGTCCAGGTCGTCGGTGCCGGCGTGCTGTTCCATGACCCCGCAGCACAGGAACAGCGAGCTCTTCACCACCATGTGCTGGACCATGTAGTAGAGCGCCCCAGCCAGGCCGGCGACCGTCATTAGCGACAGGCCGAACACCATGTACCCCACCTGGCTGATGACGTGGATGGCCAGGATGCGGCGCACCTGGTTCTGGGAGACCGCCCCGAGGACTCCGAGGAACATGGTGAACCCGGCCGAGATGGCCAGCAGTGGGAGCACCACGTCGCGGGCCTCGCCTGCCGCGAACACCAGGGGGAAGGTCCGCAGCACGGCGTACACGCCGATCTTGGTCAGCAGCCCGCTGAACAGGGCGGCAATCGAGACCGGGAACGTGTGGTACGTGTCGGGCAACCAGAACCAGAGAGGGAAGAACGCACCCTTGAGGCCGAACACGATGAGGAGAAGGACCGACAGGCCGGTGAAGCCGGTGGGCAGCGGTACCCCGGCTTCGGTCCGCTCGGCCACCATCCGGGCCAGGTCGGCGATGTTCAGCGTGCCCGTCATTCCGTAAACCAGGCCGGCCGTGATGACGAAGACTGTTGAGCCGACAAGGTTCAACAGGAGGTACTTGTAGGCCTGCGCCATTTGCTGGCGCGTGTGGCCGATGGACAGCAGCCCGTACGAGGCCATCAGCATGATTTCGAAGGCCACGAACAGGTTGAAGAGGTCGCCAGTCAGGAAACTCTGATTGACGCCCATGAGCAGTAACTGGACCAGCGGGTGGAAGTACCGCCGCTCGATCTGCGGGTCCACCAGGGAGAAGCCGTGGAGGGAACAGCTGATGGCCACGACCAGGCCGGCGCACAGCAGGAGGCCGGACAGGCTGTCGAAGACCAGCGTGATGCCGAACGGCGCCCGCCAGGACCCCATCTGGGAGACCATCACCTCGCCGGCCCGGATACGCACCAGCCACGTTAAGGCCAGGGCCAGCATGGCCAGCTGGCTAGCCAGACCGAGTACCCGTTGGTGGATTGGATGGCCTATCAGGGCGACCGACACCACGGCGGCGGCCAGGGGGATCACCACCAGGAGGCCGAGCAGGTCGTTGGTCATCGGTCGTCGCCTTCCAGCCCGGGATTGGAGCGGCCCAGGGTGGCTAACTCGTCGACGTTCAGGGTGCCGGTCCGACGTGCCGTCACGATGAGCAGGGTCAGAAGGAAGCCCATCACGGCGAAGTTGATGACGATGGCTGTGAGGATCAAGGCCTGGGGGAGGGCGTCGACCAGGTCCGATGACCCGAGGATGGGCGGGTTCCGCAACCCGCCGCCGGGCAGCACCGGCGATCCACTCATGGCGATGATGGCCAGGTTGGCGCCGTGCCCGAGGACGAACACGCCCATGGCCACTGACTTCAACTCGCGGGACAGCATCAGGTAGATACTCACCGTCACGAAGACGGCCACGCATACGGCGAGCACGGTGGTCACCGCTCCGCCTCCTCATCCAGCCGGCTGATCATCCCGATGGCCACGCCGACTACCACCATCAGCACTCCCAGGTCGAAGGCCGTGGACGAGACAAGGTGTAGGTCGGCGTTTCCCAGGTGGACGGAGGTTGCAGCGGACCTCAGTACCGGCTCGCCGGCCGCCAGGGGCAGGGCGGCCACGCCAACCGCCAGGCCCAGGCCGACGAAGACCAGCCAGCGGGGGTGGAGGGGCACCAGACGGTGGAAAGCCCGGTCCCCGTACGACATCCGGTAGGTACACAGGCCAACGGAGGCCACCAGGCCGGCGATAAAGCCGCCGCCCGGCCCGTTGTGTCCCTTAAGGGCGGCGTAGACGGCGAACAGGAAGGTAAGGGGCAGGATCAGGCGGACCGCCGTCCGCAGGATCACTGAGGACGTGCCGCCGGTCGGTCCCCCGATCGGCCATCGGGTCCGGCGCAGGAAGGGCCTCACGGTCCGTCCTCCATGGTGGCACTCTGGACGGGTTCGTCCCGTCGCCAGCGACGGCTGGGCAGCATTGACCACACCCCGAGAGCCGCGGTGGCCAGCACCGTGATCTCACCCAGGGTGTCGAAGCCTCGGAAGTCGACAAGGATCACATTCACGATGTTGCGACCCTCTCCGCTCCGCCCGTTGGTGATTACCGACCCCTCCAGGCTGTGATCCTCGAAGAAGGTCCCGAGGGTCGGCGTGTCGTCGGCCCGCTGTTCTGCAGCGTGGCCGGCCAGCAGGGTCATCCAGCCGATAGACAGGCCAACGACGGAAGCCAGGGCCAGGCGGGGCAGGACCCGAACCTGAGGTCGTCGGTCGAGGGGAGGGAGCAGCCGCAGGACCAGCAGGAACAGGATCACTGAGATGATCTCGAACATGAGCTGGGTGAGGGCCAGGTCGGGGGCCTGGTAGAGGATGTAAAGGCCCACGACGGCAAAGCCGCTGGCTCCCAGCACCAGGACCCTGACGACGCGCTCCTCGACAAGGGGCAGGGCGATGGCCGTGGAGCACACCACGGCGCCGAGCAGGAGTCCGGTAGGGGACTCCAAGGGTGACATCGAGTCGGGGGGGCGCAGCATGTCTGGATCGACCCACGCCGCCCAGCCGATCCCCAGTAGCAGGGCCCCGAACACCACCGTCAGATAGAGGCGAAGGTGGCCTGTCTGAACTGTGTGGAAGGCCCGGTGCCCACCGCGGAGGATGCCCCGGTAGGTGGCTGGCCAGAGGCTGCCATGGGGGTCGGCCCGCTCGCCTCGCAGGCGGGGCGAGAGTCCGAGGGCCGTCCCACCGACGATGGCCATCGCCGAAAGGAGCAGCGGTAGGCCCGGGTGGAGGAACGGTTCCCACGGCCAGGGGAGTCCGTCTGCGAACGCCTCGGCGTGACGGTTCACTTCCAGCGGACGCGCTGCGGCGTTCCAGACCGGAGGGAGAATCCCTCCGACGTACTGAAGGGCGACCAAGAGGGCGGCTGGTAACCACAGCAGAATCGACCAATGGTCGGTGGTTGGCCCACCGCTGACGGGAGCGCTCGGTGCCCCGTCGGGCTGTAGGCCTGGACCCAGACCAAAGATGGTGGTCGCCAGGCGGACGAAGATGGCCACGTTGCAGGCCGCAGCGACCACCCCAGCTGCGCCAACCAGGGCCAGGGCGGGCCGCCCGTCGGCAGCGTGCCGGACGGAGTCGAAGAACAGTTCCTTGGCCACGAAGCTGATGGTCCCGGGCCCCCCGGCCAGGGCGTAGCCGGCGAGCAGCAGGACCACCAATGAGGCCCGGGTCCCGCCCCGGGACCGGTGCCACAGGCCGAACAGGTCGGGAAGCCGCTTGGCGCCAGCCAGCACCCCGAGGGCGCCCGCTACAAGAAAGAGGGGCGCTTTGTAGAGGGCGTGGTTGGCAATTTGGGTCAGGTCCCAGTCAATGGCCGGGTCACCGTGGCCGGTGGTGGCACCGCCCATTCCGTAGGCGGCGACCAGGAGGCCCAGCTGGCTGACCGTGGTGTAGGCAAAGATCCTCTTCAGGTCGTGCTGGCGCAGGGCCAGGACGGCCCCCAGGACCATGGTGGTGGTGCCGATCGCTGTCACCAGCGGTACCCAGGCGGCCAGCACACCGAACACCGGGAGCATGCGGCCCACCAGGAACACCCCAGCTTTCACCATGGTGGCCGAGTGCAGGTACGCCGATACCGGTGTCGGTGCCCGCATGGCTCCTGGCAGCCAGTCGTGCAGGGGCCACTGGGCGCTCTTGGCCGCCGCGCCCGCGAACATCAGGACGAACGAAGCAGCCACCGCCCCGCTCGGGTCCAGGGTCGCCGCACCCCCGATGACCTCGCTCCACCGCCAGAGATCGGTGGTCCCGCCCAGGAGCAGGACCCCGCCCAGTAAAGACAGGCCGCCCAGGCCGGTAGTGGCGAAGGCCTGTAGGGCCCGGCGTCCTGCCTCGGGGTCGTCGCGGTCCCAGCCGATGAGGAGAAACGAGCTGATTGAGGTCATCTCCCAGAACAGGACGGTCAGCAGGAGGTGGTCGGCCAGAACGATGCCCAGCATGGCGGTGGTGAAGAATCCCAGGGTGGGTAGGAAACGGGCCAACGCGGTGTCGTCCGGCCCAAAGAAGGCCCGGCTGTACAGGACGACCAGGACGCCTACGCCGGCGATGAGGAGAGCGAAGAACGTTCCGAGGCCGTCGACAAGGAAGCTCACGTCGAGGTGGAGGCTGGGGACCCAGGCCAGGGCGTCGGTGGGCGTGCCGTCGGTGGACAGGCCGTGGCGCTGCAGGTGGACGGCCAGCAGTACCAGGGCCAGAACCGGGCCGGCCGCTGCCACGAGGGGCCGGGCAAGCGTCCGGCGACCCGGCAGCACCATGGAGGCCAGGCCGGCCAGGACGGGGGCGCCGACGGCCAGCAGGACCAGAGTCGGAGAGGCCATCATCACGGGGCACATTCTGGGCGCTGGTCCACGTTCGCGCGGGCATCGTTCCGCCCGGCACGTTGGTGCAGACTGGGAGCCAGACGGACACACGCGTTGGGAGTGATCGATGACCAGCACCGAGACGACCATGGCCCACCTGGACGAGGCCCAGGTGCGCGTCGATCTGGCAGCCTCCTTCCGCCTGGCGGCGGCTATGGAACTCCACGAGTCCGTGGCCAACCACTTCAGCGCCGCCGTGTCTGCTGACGGTCGGCGGTTTCTGTGCAACCCGAGATGGCGCCACTTCAGCCTTGTCCGGGCCAGCGAACTCATCTTGTTGGACGCCGACGACCCGTCCACCATGGACCGTCCGGATGCCCCGGATCCTTCGGCCTGGTGCATCCACGGGGCCATACATGCCCGGATCCCGACGGCCCGGGCCGTGCTGCACTGCCACCCGCCATACGCTACGGCCCTGTGTGGACTGGCCGACCCGACCATCCCGCCGTTGGACCAGGCCACGGCCCGCTTCTGGGGCCGCACCGTCTACGACCAGGAGATGGCCGGTCCACCAGACGATCCGGCCGAGGGGGCCCGGGTGGCCGAGGCCCTGGTCGGCAACTCTGTGATGATGATGGGAAACCACGGTGTGACGGTGGTTGGGGAGTCGGTGGCCCACGCCTTCGAGGACCTGTATTTCCTGGAGCGGGCGTGTCGGACCGTGGTCCTGGCCCTCAGCACGGGGCGGGAGCTGCGCCCCATGGACGACGATCTGGCCGATTCGGTGGTGCGCATGTGGACCCGGTTCACCGACCAGGGTGTGGCCCACTTTGCCGAGTTGAAGTCTCTGCTCGACCGGGACGACCCCTCCTACCGCGACTGATGGCCCGTGGCTGACGGGGTCGAGAGGCGGGCCGCCAATCGGGCCCTGCTGGAGCACGTCGTCTCGCTCTACGGCACCGACCGGGCCAGGGAGTTGGCCGGTTGCTACACAGAGGACTGGGTCCTGGAGTTACCTTTCGGCGACCCGCCCCAGCGCCTCGTGGGCGCCGGCGAGGTTCGGGACTACCTGGCGGGGCGTTCGGGCGCCTTCGTGTTCACCCTGCAGTTGACCGCCGTGCATGAGTGCGTGGACCCTGACCTCCTGGTGGCCGAGTACGAGAGCGATGGCCACGTTTCCCACAACGGGAGGCCCTACCGCAATACCTACATCGGTCTGTGGCGCTTCCGGGATGGTCGAGTCTGCGGGGTTAAGGAGTTCCCCAACCCGATGGTGGCCGCTGAAGCCCTCGCCCTAGGGCCGGTCGACGAGCGGGGGGACGACCTCCCGGAGGGCGAAGAGGAGTGACGGCCCACCGACCGCCGTTCCCGGTCGGATGGTTCGCGGTGGCCGCCCTTGCTGATTTGCCGGTCGGCGCCCTGGTGCCACTGGCCGCTTTCGGCCAGGACCTGGCCGTGGGGCGGACCACCGACGGGCGGACGCTGGTCACCCACTCGTTGTGCCCCCACCTAGGAGCCAACCTGGCTGCCGGCGGCCACATCGACGAGGATCGGGTGGTCTGTCCGCAGCACGGGTGGTGCTTTGGTCACGACGGGGCCTGTACGTGGAGTGCTGGCGAGCCGGCTCCCGACACGGTCCGGTTGCGGGTCTGGCCGACCGTGGTGGCCGCCGGCACAGTGCTGGCCTACCACGGTCGGGATGGCGAAATCCCGTCGACCGGTCCGCCGCCGGTGGCCATGGAGGGTGTGGCGCGCGTCGAGTCCCGACAGGACCATCCGGAGGACATGCTGGTGGGCTTACTGCGGGCCGCCGGGGTGGCCGACGGCGAGGCCGACGGCGACAGTTGGTCGGCAACGGCTGGTGACGGGAACCCGATCGTGGTCCACGGCCCGGGCACCGTTGAGCACCGCGACGAAGGTGGCGGGGCCTCGGTCGTCTACGTCACCCCGGTCAATGGGTTCTCGGTAGCCGTGCGGTCGGCCGGTCTGGATCCTCCGCCCACTGTCGGTGACGGCGACCTTCCGGGCTTCCGAGACTGGTACCGCCGCTTCGACCGGTCCTCGGCCCCGCGGACCCGGCCCGCCCGGTCGGGTCGTCGGGCCCGGTCACGGGAGGCTTGAGCGGGTTCAGCCGGTCCGGCCCACGAACCCCTCCATGCCGTAAGGGCGGTACGGCCCCACGAGGAGTTGCTCCAGGACGCCCAGGCCCACCCGATCGCCCAGGGTGGCTCGTACCACGTGCTGGCAGTGCTGGTTCTCGAAGGCCTGGTCGTCCACCCCGGCCAGGTCCCACCTTTCACCAGCCATGGCCAGCTCGCCCTTCCACGCCCCGTGGCCCCACTCGGGGTGGTGGTACCCGATGCCCTTCATCCGGAAGGTGAAGAGCTTCTCTAGGTGGACCTCGTGGCGGCTGCCGTCGTCGACGGCGCTGAACGCCAAGTTGGCCGACCGGACCATCCGGCTGCTCTCCTCGAACTCCAGGCGGTGTTCGTGGGACCGCATATGGCGGGTGGCCGGGTCCTCGATACCAGGGAGGTCGGCCAGCGTGTCGTAGGTAGGCATCAGGGCGCCGACGCTGGACAGGGGTCGGCCCAGGGAGTCTTCGAACAGTTGGTAGTGGAGGCAGAGGTCGTCGAAGTTCAACGGGGCCCACAGGAAGAACAGGCTGTTACGGGTCGGCGGGGCGGGAGCGCCACGGGGGTCGCCACCGGCCAGCGGTCGGATGCCCCAGGACCGGTCCTTGGTGCCTCGGGTGGTAGCCGGATCGAACTCCAGACGGCGACCATCGACGTCGATCCAACCGCTCCACCGTCCCATCTGGGTGAACCGGGTGGTGTCCATGGTTCGTCGGATGGCACCGCCCCAGTGGTGTCGGGGCTCCTCGACGTTTCCCGTCCGGCCCTCGAATGTGAGGTCGCAGGCGAACCCGGTCTCGTTGGGCTCCAACACCACCTGGCAGGACTTCATGGGTTCCAGCACCTCAAGCCGGAACGGCCCCACCTGCTGGTCGGCCGGGTCCCCTTCAGCCCGACACGAGGCGTGGAAGGCGTGCTGTACGCCGTCGACGATCACGCTCAGGCCGCAGTCTCGGATGCCGAGGTGCGGGTAGTAGGCGGTTCCGATCCCGAAGAACCGGTCGGCGTCGGTCGGGTAGCCGTTAAACCAATAGCGCTCGTATACGTCCTTGTCGCTGGACGCCGGGGTGGCGACGGGGTCCGGGGTTTGGTGGACGGGGTAGTCGTCGAACCTCGAGAGCATGGTGGTGGTCCCGTCCCGGGGGCGTCGGCTAGGCGGCCGACCGGGGGCCACCCCGCTCGCCGGGCCAGCGCGAGCCGCCGATCGTGTCGGCGTACGGCCAGAAAGCGTCAGGGTCCAGTGGTCCAGCGTTGGTGATCTCCCGCTTCTTGTGCAGGGAAGTCACCAGGCGGGCCTCCACGATGTCCTCGACCGGGAGCAGCTCGGTGTACGGGTCCCAGGGGCTCTCCCGAAGTATCAGGTCACCTTCCAGGGCCTCGACATGAACCGGCTCGCTGACCTGTCGCACGTGGACCACGTGAGGCGGGTAGTCCCACTGCCTCTCTGCTCCTCCGACGGCCCGTGAGTACTTGGTCCACCACTCGTTGTGCTCAAGGTCAGTGCCGTCCGTTGGGACCTCTCCGGTGACCGTGCCCCGGTACTCCAGGAACGTGTAGCCCTGGTGGGTGCAGGTGGCCTCAATCCGGTCACCCAGGCGGAAGTAGCGGATGGAGCAAGGGAACTTGGGTTGCCCGTTGGTCTCGGCGCTAATGAAGATGGCCGCCTCCTGGTCGATGCCGATGCCGAGCGAATATTGGCCCACGACGCCGTTCCAGGAGGCGTCGACCTTGGTGGAGACGCCGTACTCGGGCTCACCGCGGATGGGAACGCAGTAGATACCGAGGTGGACGTCGGGGCTTCCCACCGGGTCGATTCCCGGCGGGAGCAGAGCGGCCACCCGGTCCGGGTCGGTCCGATAGGTGATGTTCAACTTCGGATGGGCGGCGATCTCGCCGGGTCTGGCAGTAGGGGCGTCGTTCACGGGGTCTCCGGTTGCTAGGCGGGGTGGGACCACAGCCTGTCCGACCCTCGGGTCCGAGGCCCAATCGGTCCTCAGCCGCCGGCCGTCAGGTGCGTCGGTGCCGCTCCTGCTTGGTGGCCAACTGTTCGGCAATCCGGACGTCGTTACGTTGCACGGCCGTCTTGGCCACCACCATGACCAGCTGGACGAAGGTGAAGATGATGGACAGTGCCACCAGGACCGGCCAGCCGAGGACCAGGCCGACTACCAGGGCGAGCAGTCCGACGGCCGTGGAGACGATCACGGGGCGCACCCTACGACATGGCCCCGGGCGGCAGTCAGAAGTCGCCGGCTTCCCGGCGGAGGTCGACTAGGGCGCCCTCTGCCCGAGCCAGGTCGGCCGGCGACATGCCCTCCAGGCCGAAGCCGATCTCGGCCAGGGCGTCGGCCGCCTGGACGACTCGACGTCGTCCAGCGGGCGTGATTCGGGCCAGGGTGGTACGCCGGTCCGTGGGGTGGGGGATCCGGTCCACCAGGCCATCGGCCTCCAGACGGTCGACAGTGTTGGTGACGCTGGTCGGGTGGACCTGGAGCCGGTCACCGACCTTACCCAGGGGCAGCGCCCCCCTACGGCTGAACCACAGGAGGGCCAGCTTCGAACCGGCTGAAGGTGAGGCCGAGCGGCTCAAGGGCGGCGTTGATCCGCCGCAGCAGGATCTGATGGGCCCGGGTGATTGCCGTGGCGGTAGCCATTTGGTTGGCGGCACCCCATTCGTGGGCGCCCCAGTTCCGGCGGGCCTCGGCGATCGGGTCAAAGGGGAGGCGCACGCCGGCCATGCTAGCGAAGCCATCGGTTGGCAGATAGTCGGAAGTCCAAGTATTATGGAACCATGACAGGAAGGCCGTTCCGGACCCTGTCGGGCATCCCGGTCGAAGCCGTCTACGGGGACGGGCCGCTGCCCGGCGAGTTCCCCTATACCCGGGGCGTACACCCCGACATGTACCGGTCCCGCCTCTGGACCATGCGCATGTTCGCCGGGTTCGGCACCGCCGAGGACACCAACGCCCGGTTCCGGGAACTCCTGCGATCGGGAGGCACCGGACTGTCTACGGCTTTTGACATGCCCACCCTTATGGGCCGCGACTCGGACCATGAGTGGGCCCTGGGCGAGGTGGGGCGGGCCGGCGTCGCTGTGGACACCGTGGAGGACGTGGCCGACCTGTTCGCGGGGATCGACCTAGGGGCCGTCTCCACGTCCATGACCATCAACGGTCCTGCTCCCATCCTGCTGGCCATGTACGTGGTGGTGGCCGAGGAGTCCGGCGTGGAGCGATCCCGCCTGGCCGGCACGCTTCAGAACGACATCCTCAAGGAATACCAGGCCCAGAAGGAGTACCTGTTCCCGCCCCGGCCGTCGGTCCGCCTGGTCACCGACGTCATTCGGTTCACCACGGCCGAGATGCCCCGGTGGAACCCCGTATCGATCTCCGGTTACCACATCCGGGAAGCCGGCTCCACGGCCGCCCAGGAACTGGCCTTCACTCTGGCCAACGGGTTCGCATACGTGGAGGCGGCCTGCGCCGCTGGCCTTCCGGTGGACTCCTTCGCACCGCGGCTGAGTTTCTTCTTCAACAGCCACGTGGACTTCTTCGAGGAGGTGGGCAAGTTCAGGGCCGCTCGTCGCATCTGGGCCCGGTGGATGCGCGACCGCTATGGAGCCATCGACGAGCGCAGCCTCAAGCTTCGATTCCACACCCAGACGGCCGGGGTGTCGTTGACCGCGCAGCAGCCCGAGATCAACATTGCCCGGGTGGCGCTCCAAGCGCTGGCCGGGGTGATGGGGGGTACCCAGAGCCTCCACACCGATAGCCACGACGAAGCCCTGGCTCTACCCAGCGCCGAGGCGGCCCGCATCGCCCTGCGTAGCCAGCAAGTCATCGCCCACGAGACCGGCGTGGCCAGCGTGGCCGATCCGCTGGGCGGCTCCCACTACGTGGAGTGGATGACCGACGAGCTGGAACGCCGGGCCGAGGAGGTGTTCGCCCACCTGGACGAGCTGGGTGAGGGGTCGCTCCTGGAGGGTGTCTACGCCGCCATCGAGTCTGGCTGGTTCGTCGGCGAGATCGCCGACGCTGCCTACCGCTACGAGCGGGAGGTCAACGCCGGGGACCGGATAGTGGTCGGGGTCAACGCCTTTACGGAGGGCAACGACTCCCGGCAGGCTGACCTGCTGCGCATCGACCAGGAAACCGAAGACCTCCAACGCCGACGGCTGGACGCCGTCCGTCGGTCCCGAGACGACCAGGCAGTGGTCGCCTCCCTGTCCCGGGTAGCCGCCGACGCCGCCGAGCCGACCACCAATCTCATGCCTGCCCTCCTGGAGGCCGTCTCGGTCCGGGCCACGTTGGGCGAGGTGGTCGACGTCCTGGAAGGTGTCTTCGGGACCTATGTGGAACGGACTGTGGTCTGATGTCCGGCGATCCCCCGATCCGGGTCGTGTTAGCCAAGCTGGGACTGGATGGGCACGACCGGGGNCTGAAGGTGGTGGCCCGGATACTGCGGGACGCCGGCATGGAGGTCGTCTACCTAGGCCTTCGCCAGACCACCGAAACCATCGTGGACGCTGTGGAGCAGGAGGATGCCGACGTGGTCGGCATCTCCATGCTCAACGCGGGCCACTTAACCTTGGGACCCCGGATAGTCGACGCCCTAGCCGAGGCCGGGCTGGACGTCCCGGTAGTGATCGGTGGGATCGTGCCCGACGAGGACCGTCCGGCACTGGCCGACGCCGGGGTGGCCGGGGTTCTCGGCCCGGGTGCTCCGACCGACGAGGTGGTGGCCGGTATTCGAGACGCGGTGGCCGCCCGTGGCCGGTGAGCGGGGGATCCTCCCAGGAGCTGCCCGTGGTGGGTGACCGAACCGTTGCCCAGTTGGTCGCTGCCGCCAGGGGCGGCGAACGCCGGGCCGCGGCACGGCTCCTTACCCTGGTCGAACAGGGTGGCCAACCGGCCGACGAGGTAGCCGGGGCCACTCACCAACTGGTCGACAATGCCCACGTGGTGGGNGTGACCGGTCCACCGGGGGCCGGGAAGTCCACTCTGACCGCCGCCCTCACCACCCTGCTGGCCGATCGGGGCCGCCGACCGGCGGTGCTGGCTGTCGATCCCTCGTCCCCTCTCACCGGGGGCGCCATCCTGGGCGACCGGGTCCGGATGGTCGAGGCCACTACGGCCGGCGTGTTCATTCGTTCCATGGCCACTCGCGGCCACGCCGGGGGTCTGGCCCTCGCCGTTCCCGGCATGGTTCGGGTGCTGGACGCCGCAGGTTTCGACCCGGTGGTGGTGGAGACGGTGGGCGTAGGTCAGGTAGAGGTCGACGTGGCCACAGCGGCTGACACCGTCTTAGTGGTCGTCACCCCGGGCATGGGCGATGCTGTACAAGCCAACAAGGCCGGCCTGCTGGAGGTGGCCGATCTGTTCGCTGTCAACAAGTCGGACCGGCCCAAGGCCGCCGACGCCCGTCGTGACCTGGAGCTCATGCTGGACCTCTCCGACCTGACCGGCCACAGACGGGCCGGGTCTCCGGGGCGCCCCGCCATCGTGTCCACTGTGGCCACCACCGGTGGAGGGGTGGAAGAACTGGCTCGGGCCGTGGACGACCACCTGGAGGCTCTGGTCTCCAGCGGGTCCCTGGCCGTCCGGCGACAAGGCCGTCGGAGCGCCGAGGTTCGCTCTCGGCTGGACCACCTCCTCCTGGAGGCCTCGGCGGCTGCTGTGGCGTCGGCATCAGCCGACGGATCGGCTGACCGGGAGGCTCCGGGTACAACGGCCCAACGACTGGCCGACCACCTGTTGGGAGGATCCGACTACGCAGGGTGAATCCCCCGGAGCACCGTCACGTCCGGGAGGCCGTCGTTAGGCTGGGGCGCCGTGGTCTCCAACCCCCTCTCGCTCCCCGCGCGCCTGTGGCGGGACCACGGCCGGACGCTCCTGCGCTTCTCCAGGGTGTCGATGGTCAACGTCGTCGTCGGCCAAAGCCTGCTCTTCACCTTCCACAGCGTGGTCGGTTGGCCCGGAGCGGTCGCCAACATGGCCGCCGTAGCCATCAGCAGCTGGCCGGCCTACTGGCTGAGCCGGCACTACGTGTGGGAGCAAGACCAGGGAGGACACACGGTCGGCGAGATCGCACCCTTCTGGATTCTCTCCTTTGCCGGGCTCTTCCTCTCAACCGCTGTGGTCGGGGTAGTCGACTCCATCTTCGGCGGCGCCCTCTCGGTCCAGTTGGCCAATGCCGGAGCGTTNGCCGCCCTGTGGATCGTCCGGTACCTGATCTTCCACCACGTGATCTGGGGGGACCGCTCGGGGAAGAAAGACGACGCCGGCTCTGGGGCCGGCTAAGCAGTGTCTGCCGCCGATTCCGGTGGCCGGGAACCGAGCGGTCGCCCGGCCGAGGTACTGGCTCACGCCGAGGCTGCCCGGGGCTTCATGCCCGTCGACGAGGGTCAGGCCCTGTTCCACCGGGCTTCGGCGGTGGTCGTGGACGGGCCGTTCCTAGAGGTAGGGAGCTACTGCGGCCGCTCGACCTGCTTCCTGGGGGCGGCCGCCGAGGCCCGGGGCCGCCTGCTGTTCGCCGTCGACCACCATCGGGGCTCCGAGGAGAACCAGGTGGGCTGGGAGTGGCACGAGCCTGACCTGGTGGACCCTGCCCTGGAGAGGATCGACACCCTCCCCGCTTTTCGCCGCACCATTCACGACGCCGGTCTAGAGGACACCGTGGTGGCCGTGGTCGGGAACTCGCCCGCCGTGGCCGCCGCCTGGGCCACACCGCTGGCCCTGCTGTTCATCGATGGGGGGCACGGGACCGAGCCGGCACATCGGGACTACGAGGGCTGGGTGCCCCACCTGGCTCCGGGAGGCACGCTCCTGATCCACGACGTGTTCGAGGATCCCGCCGACGGAGGCCGTCCGCCGTACGAGATCTGGTGCCGGGCCGTGGACTCCGGGGCCTTCGCCGAGGTGGACGCCGTGGGCTCNCTAAGGGTTCTGCGCCGAACCGGCCCCGGGACCTGATCGGGACGACGGGGTCGGGGGTCAGTCGACCTCGCGGACGCGGGGCTCCACGTCGATGACGTCGGGCAGGGCCGAGTGGTCAACGAACAGGCTTGACGCTGGGCTTGCCCCGCTGAGGGCGTCGGCGGCCAGGATCACGGCCGCCGCCGTGTACGTCGAGCACTCTTCGTCTGGGAAGGTCACCCGGTCCGGGTAGACGATCCCGGTCAGATAGCGCCCGTCTGGTCGACGCATGGCCAGGGTGGAGTGGAACAGGTCCAGCGCCGTTCCCCGGTCGTCAACCAGAAGGTGGGCCATGGCGCACTCGCTGGTTTCGGCCGCCGTAGCCCAGTCCTTGTTGCCCACGCAGCGCACGCCGTGGCCCTCCATCACGAACTCGTGGTACCGGTCGGCGAGGTGGTAACGCGCCTCGTCGCCAGTGACGGCACCACCCAGCACCGGGTAGTACCAGTCCATGGCCCAACGGTCCTTAGGGGCGAACGCCCCGTCGGGCCGGGTCCGGACCACGTGGGCCAGGTGGCCCAACGAAAGCTCCCAGTCAGGTCGCTCGTGGCCCAGTTCCTCAGCCAGCGCCACCGCACAGCGCAGGCTGTGGCAGATGCTGGACGACCCGGTCAGCAGGGCAAACGACCACGGGGTGCCGTCCGGGTGACGTGCCCACAGCACCTCGCCCCGCGGCGTCTGCAGGTCCAGGACGAAGTCGATGGCTCGCTCCACAACCGGCCACAGGGCTTCCAGGAAGCTCCGGTCGCCGGTCAGCAGCCAGTGGTGCCACACGCCGGTGGCCACGTAGGCGGTGACGTTGGCGTCGAACTTGGCGTCCTCGATCCCGCCGGCCAGGTAGAACCGGTGCCAGGCTCCGCTTTCGTGCTGGTTTCCGACCAGCCANCGATAGGCGGCCTCGGCCTCGTCTAGATGACCGGTGACGGCCAGAGCCATGGCCGCCTCTACGTGGTTCCACGGGTCGGCGTGNCCACCCGGAAACCAGGGAATCATCCCGTCGGGCAGCTGCCATTCGGCGATGGTTCCCGCCGTGCACCGCAGGTCCGNCNCCGAGACCAGGCCGGGCACCTCAGGCAGCGACACTTGAGGCCTCCAGCTGGGCTGCTGGCCGGTCGGCGACCGTCCCGGGTCGGCGTGCGTAGATCACCAGGCTCTTGCCCAGCACCGGGGCCAGGAGCCGTTCGATCACCCGGGTGGTACGCGGTGCCCGGACGATGTCCCAGGTCAGAAACCGGTGGTACCAGCGCACCAGCCGGTTGTCCTCGACTGGGCGGTTCGGTCCCACGACGCATCGGAGCCACCAGTAGGGACTGTGCAGGGCGTGGACCCGGTGGTCGTCCTCCGGGTCCAGCCCGGCGGCCACCATCTTCCGTTGGAGCTCGTCGCCGCTGTAGATACGGACGTGGCCCCCTGGCTGGTTGGGCGCGTGGTAGTCCGCTGACAGCGCCCAGCAGACGCGTTCCGGAAGATGGGCTGGGATGGTCACCGCCAACGTGCCGCCCGGACGGAGAACCCGGGCCAGCTCGGCTAGGGCACCCTCGTCGTCGTCAATGTGTTCCAGGACTTCCGAGGCGATGACCCGGTCAAAGGAGTCGTCGGCGAACGGCAGGCGGGTGGCGTCACCATTGGCTGTCTCCAGGACCACCCCCTCGGGTACCTCACCGTCGCCGTGCATCACGGCACCGATGGCCCGTACCTCCGGAGCTCGTCGAGGCCCAGATCGCAGGCCACTACGTGAGTCCCCCGGCGCAACGCCTCGTAAGCGTGGCGGCCGAAGCCACAGCCCAGGTCGAGCATCCGCTCTCCGGCCCGCAGTCCGAGGCGGTCGTAGTCGGCGGTCAGCATGGGTTTGGGTTCATCGGGTTGCTACCTCGTCCAGCAACTCGCGGTACTGCTCGACGGTCCGCAGGGCCGTGTGGCGCCAGCTCCACTGGTCGATGACCCGTTGGCGGCCGGCGGCCCCAACCCGGGCCCGGGCCTCCGGGTCGTCCAGCACCGTGCGCAGCGTGGCCGCCAGCGCGTCGCTGTCGGCGGGCGGCACCTGGAAGCAGGTCTCGCCGTGCCGGCCGGTCACCTCGGGGAGGGCGCCACCGGTGGTCGCCACCAGCGGCACGCCGCATGACATTGCCTCGATAGCCGGGAGAGAAAAGCCCTCGTAGAGCGACGGTACGCAGGCCACCTCGGCTTCGCTGTAGAGCTCGACGATGCGCTCGTCGGGCACGTCGTGGACGTAGGTCACGCAGTTGGTCAAGCCAAGTTCCTCAAACACGGTGGTCGAGGTGCTGTCCTCCCGGGGCCGGCCGATAATGACCAGCTCCACATGGCGCTCGGTTCGTAACTTGGCTACCGCCTCCAGCAGGTACTTCAGGCCCTTCATGGCCACGTCGGCGCTGGCCGTCGTGACGATGCGCCCCGGAGCGCGCTCCACGCCGGGGATGGGCAGGAACAGGTCGGGGTCCACCCCGACCGGCACTACGTGGATGCGGTCGGGGTCCACCCGGTGGTCGGCCGCTATGTCGGTGGCCGACGATTTCGAAACCGTCATCACCCGGGGCATCCGCCGGGCCACTCGGGTCTGCATCCGGGTGAAGGCGTACCACCGGCGCTTCCCGAACTCCTCCCAGCGGGTCCGGGCGTGCTGGATTTCTAACCTCCGGTCCACGGTGATGGGGTGGTGAATGGTTGACAGGATGGGAAGTTTCTCCCGGGACTGCAGGAGCAGGAGCCCCCAGCCCAGGCACTGGTTGTCGTGGACCAGATCGAACTGCCCGGGTCGACCCCGGAGGTGGTCCCAGGCCCGCATACTGAACGCCATCGGTTCTGAGAAGTTGCCGGTGTTGAACGAAACGGTCTCGGCGACGTCCCATCGGGTTGAGCTCCCAGATGCGGGGCTTCCGCATCGGGAAGTGGTCGTTGTAAAGCTGCAGGCTGGGTAGTTCGACCAGAGGTACCCGCTCGTCCAACTCCGGGTAGGGCGGGCCGGCGAGCACTTCGACGTGGTGGCCCAGGTCCGCTAGGGCACGGGTCAGGTGGCGGGTATAGACACCCTGTCCCCCGCAGTGTGGTTTGCCGCGATAGGCGAGATAGGCAATCCGTAGGGGGTCGTCGGCGCCGGGAAGACTCCGGCGGACGTCGCCGGGGCCGACTGGGGGGGTGGGCATTCGACAAGTCTGGCGGTCCGTCCGGTAGATCCCTCCACCGGGCTGCGGTGCTGCATGCTCGGGCCCCCTAGGGTCGCCGGGGTGCGGGCGCTGGTCCAAAGGGTTTCGCGAGCCTCGGTCGTGGCGGAAGACGAGTTGGTGGGCGAGATCGGGATGGGCCTGTGCGTGTTCGTCGGAGTCACCCACGATGACGGTCCGGCACAGGCCGACCGTCTAGTTGACAAGTTGGCTGACCTGCGCCTCATGGACGACGCCGCCGGGGTGATGAACCGGTCGGTGGTCGACGTGGGCGGTGCGGTGCTGGTGGTCAGCCAGTTCACCCTCTACGGCGACACCTCGAAGGGCCGCCGGCCTACCTGGATGGCCGCCGCCCCACCCGATCGGGCAGAGCCCCTGGTCGAACGGGTGGTGGCCGGCTTGCGGGAGCGGGGCCTAGAGGTGGCCACCGGCCGCTTTCAGGCCGACATGGTGGTCGATCTTGCCAACGAGGGTCCGGCCACCCTGATGCTCGAGGTCTGACGGCTGTGGGTTCGCCGGGCGTCCACGGTGATCGGTTCGGGTCGGCGGCCGACGACTACGCGCGGTATCGGGCCGACTTCCCGGTGGCTGGTATCGACCGGATGGTGGCCCTAGGCGTTGGTACGCCGGGTCAGCGACTACTCGACCTGGGCTGCGGGACCGGTACCCTCGCCCGCCAGTTCGCGGCCCGGGGGTGCACCGTCACCGGTGCCGACGTGGACACCCGGATGCTCGCAGCTGCCCGCTCGCTGGCCGTTGCCGCCGGCCTGCAGGTGGCGTGGTGGGAGTGCTCTGCCGAGGACACCAGCCTCCCGTCGGCGTCGTTCGACGTGGTCACCGCTGCACAGTGCTGGCACTGGTTCGATGGCGAGGCGGCGGCAGGAGAGGTCCGGCGCCTGCTCGTTTCCGGTGGCCTGGTGGCCGTGTGCGGGTTCGACTGGCTGCCGCTGCCCGACACGGTGTCGGGGGTAACCGAGGCGCTCATCCAGGCCCACAACCCGTCCTGGAACCTGGGTGGCATACGGGACCCGGGCCCGGAGGCCCGTCGCCACCTGTCCGGTGCCGGCTTCGTGGTGGTCGAGACGTTCACCTTCGACGTGGACGTTCCCTACTCCGTGGATTCCTGGCGACTACGGATTCGGGCCAGTGCGGCGATCCTCGACCTGAACACCGCTGGGGCGGCGGCGTTCGACGCCGAGTTGGCCGGGGTTATGGCCGACCGGTTCCCAGGCGACTCCCTGATGGCCCCCCACCGGGTGTGGGCCTCAGTGGCCGTAGCGCCGTCCTGACCAGGGAGACCCGACCCAGCAGGCGACCCATGCCACTAGGGCGAGGACGACCATCGGTCGGGACCCACCCCGGCTGGCCCACGTGAGGCCCCGGCGCATCTCCACCCGGTGGTGGAGCACGGCCTGCTCGCTCACGGCAGTGCGTTTCAGAACTTGGCCCCCTTCGTCGACCACAGCGCTGAAGCCGGTCGGCGCCACCTGGAGCACCCAGCGACCCGTTTCCAGGGCTCGGAGGCGGCTGGAGGCCACCTGCTGGGTTTGGACCTGGGTCAGCCAGTAGCTGGCCCCGTTCGTCGGGTTGAGGATGACCTCCGCCCCGTGGAGGACCGCGTCCCGTGACCGGTGATCGAAGAAAACCTCCCAGGAGATGGTCACGCCGAGGGTCCCCACCGATGTCTCCAGGATCGCCGGCTCGGTTCCGGGGCGCAGGTCGCGGGCCGGGAGCATGTTGGCGGCCATCCGCTCCACCAGACCCCGGAGGGGCACGAACTCACCAAACGGGACTATCCGGACCTTGTCGTACCGGTCGGCAACCGTGCCGTCAGGCTCGATGGCTGTCTGGTAGTTGAGGTTGACCGTTGGGTCGTCATTGGCTCGGTGGAACCATCCGGGCACCAGCACGGCATCCAGACGGGCTGCCTCGGCGGCCAGCACGGCGGAGGCGTCATCGGCGTATAGGTGGTCCTGGCGGCGCCACTCGCCGGTGGCCGGCAGCGGAACCGGGTTGACCACGTTCTCCGGCCATACCACCAGGTCCACAGGAGCCTCCACCAACTGGTTGGCCTCCACCTGGTTCGCGAACACCTGCGCCGCTCCGGTGGGCGTGGCCCGGGTGCGCTGGGGCCCTCCGCCTTGCACGAGGGCCACGTCCAGGGTGCCGACCGTCGTGCCNGTCGGTGCCGCAGCGGTCAGAACGGCGGCGGCCGCCAACAGTCCGGCCACCACGGCGATTGTGGTCGCNGAGGCCCCGTCGGCCCTCCGCCCGTCAGCCAGGGCTGACAGTCCGACACCAATGGCCACGGTGAGGGCCACCAGCAGGAGGGGTCCAGCCACCCGGACCACGGGGGCCAGNGGTCCGCCGGCCTGCCCCATAGCGATGGTGGCNAGAGGAACCCCGCCGAACGGCACNGTCCACCGGACAAGCTCAGCCAGGGTCACCGTGCCGACCAGACCCAGGCGTCGCCATCGACCGGACGGTACGAGAGCGGTGGCCAGGCCCAGCCACAGNCCGTGGAGCAGGGAGGCGATGGCCCAGCCGGGTGGCGTCAGGTCGACCATCCAGAACATGGAGGGAAGAGCCCAGGCCAGGCCGGCCACCAGGCCGCGGCCGAAGCGCCGGCCCGCCGGCCGGTCGGCCAGCGACCGGTCGAGGAGGGCAATCCCACAGTANGCGGCCGGCCACCAACCCCACGGCGGGACCGACGAGGCGATCAGCAGCCCGGCTAGCGGGGCGGAGGCCGAGGAACGCAGCCGGGGGTGGATCGCCAGGGACATGGGAAGGGGAGCCGGCAGGCCGGGTCCGTCAGCGGACGGACACCCCAAGGCGCAAGATGCCGTCGATCGCTCCTACGCCCCGGATGTTCACCTCGCCGACTTTCCGCACGTGGATCCACGCGGGGAGGTCGTCCGGTTCGCAACTGGCCAGGATCTCTCCTGGCTGGGCCACGGTGCAGAGCTTGGCGGCCAGGTTCACCGGNTCGCCGATGTAGTCGTCCCCCTCAAACAGCAGGGCTGGACCAGTGGCCATACCGATCCGCAGGTCCAGNTCAGCGACGTCCCCGAAGTGGTCGATCATGTGGCCGCCCCAGGCGATGGTCGGGGTGGGCTCCGTGCCGACCAACATGACGCCGTCTCCCAGCCACTTAGACACCCTGACGCCCCGCTTGGCGGCTACGTCGCGGGACACGGCGCGGAACTCCTCGAGAAGGGAGACAGCAGCGTGGGGTCCGTTTTCCCGGGTGTAGCGGGTGAAGCCGGTCAGGTCGGCGAAGCAGAACGTGCGAACGATCGACAGGTGGGCGGTGTCCGGCAGATCGTCGGGGTGCTCGGAACCGCTGCCCTGTCGAGCCTCGGACCACTCGCGTGCGGGGGTCGTCTCGGGAGCCACGGCCCCATCGAACCACGCCGAGCAGGAGAACGAGCGGTTGGTTCGGGGTTTTCCCTGATGTCGCGAGAGGGCGGTCAGGTGCAGTGGGCGGCGGCGGCGGTCGCCGCCTCGGTTCCCGAACGGATGCAGGCCGGGATGCCCACGCCGTAGCGGGCCGCCCCGGCCAACACCACCCCGGGTGCCCGATCGGACAGGTCGCGGTCCACCTCGGCCATCCGTCCAACGTGCCCGACCGGGAACTGGACTAGAGAGCGGGGCCATCGAGAGATTCGGAGGGCAGACGGCGGGGCATCGGTGCCCAGCGTGGTTGCCAGGTCGGCCAGGAGGGCCTCGCGCAACGACCGGTCATCCAGGTCGGCGGGTCGGTCGTCGTCGACCCGGCCGCACGAGATCCGCAGGACCGTGTGGTCCCCGTGGTCCAGGTGGGGCCACTTGCGGTCGGCAAAGGAGCAGGCGGTAATCAGAAGGCCCTCCGAGCGGCCAACCAGAAACCCGCTCCGGTCGTTGGGTACTGCCAGGTCGGCCCGCCGGAAGGCCACGGTGGTCAGCACCACCGAGGCGTGTACGAGCTCGGCCAAGATCTCGGCGCCGTCGGGGGCCACCGGGGCCAACTGCGCGGCTGCCGCGTGGGCCGGCGTGGCCACCACCACGGCATCGGCGGCCACTGTCTCGCCGTCGGCCGTGCCGACCGCCCAGCCGTTAGACACCCGGTTGAGGGATACCACCGGCGTATTTCGGCGAACCCGGTCGCCAAGGCGCCCGGCTAGGGCGGTAGCCAGCTGCCCCATGCCATCCCGGGGGGCGTTGAACACGGGGACCGTCGGATCGACTGACCGGTGGGCGGCCCGCAGTGAACCCAGTAGGCCGTTGTGAGACCGGGCGGCAGCCAGTAGTTGGGGCGCCATGGTGGTGCAGCTGAGGTCATCGGCCCGTCCGGCATTCACCCCGCCCAGGAGCGGGTCCACCAGTCGTTCATGGACCGCGTCACCTACGCAGGCGCGGACCACGGCACCCACGCTGAGGTCACCGTCGGGGAGTGGGACGTCGGGATGGCCAGTACCGGTCAACCGGTCTAAGTCGGCTGCCTCCAGGATGCCTGGGGCCACGGTCGACGGGTCCAGCGGAAGGCCGAGCACGTTGGGAACCGGGAGGGGTCGCAGGGCTCCGTCCAACCACAGGGAGGCCTGTCGGACTCTGGGGGCCACCAGCTCGTCGCCCAGACCCAGCTCGGCACACAGTTCGGTCGCCCACGGCACCCGGACCAGGAAGGCGTCGGCTCCCTCATCGACCTCTAGGCCGGTCCCCTCCAGGGGGCTAGTGACCAGGGCACCGCCCACCCGCGGGCCAGCCTCCAGCACGGTGACAGCCAGATCGGGGTGGTCGGCGACAAGGCGGTGGGCAGTGGTCAAGCCGGAGATGCCGGCACCCACCACCACGACCCGGCGACCGGCCACCGTTCAGCCGCCGATCGGGTGGGCGTGGACCTGTTCTACGACCCGTTCCAGGATCGCCGGGTCGGTCTCCGGGAGCACCCCGTGGCCCAGGTTGAACACGTGGCCCGGGTGTCCGCCGTTGCGGCGCAGGACGTCGGCCACCTCGGCCTCCACTACCTCGGCCGGCCCTAGGCAGACCGCGGGGTCCAGGTTGCCCTGCAGGACAGCGTCGGGACCGAGCCGGCGGCGGGCCTCGTCCAGGGGGACCCGCCAGTCCACCCCGATCACGTCAGCTCCGGCAGCAGCCATGAGCGGGAGGATCTCCCCGGTACCGACCCCGAAGTGGATACTGGGTACGTCCAGGTCGCCGAGCCCCTCGAAGATCCGGCGGCTGAAGGGCAGCACGTGGCGTTCGTAGGCCGGCGGACTCAGGGCCCCAGCCCAGCTGTCGAAGAGTTGTACGGCCGATGCGCCGCTGGCCACCTGGGACCTCAGCGAGGCAAGGGCCATGTCGGCCAACCGGTCCAGGAGGGCGTGCCACAGCCCGGGGTCGCCCAGCATCAGGGCCTTGGTGCGGCCGTATGTCCGCGACGGTGCCCCCTCGATCAGGTAGGAGGCCACGGTGAATGGCGCACCGGCGAAGCCGATCAGCGGAACCGACCCCTCGGCCACCACCCGGCGGACCGTCTCCAGTACGTAGGGGGTGTCCTCCTCGGGCTCCAAGGGCCGCAGGCGCTGGAGGTCGGCGGCGTTCTCGAAGGGCCGGTCAACGACCGGTCCGATTCCCGGGTGGACCTCCACGCCGAAGCCCACGGCATGGGCCGGAACCACGATGTCGGAGTAGAGAATGGCGGCGTCGACCCCGTAGCGCCGGACCGGCTGGAGGGTGATCTCGGCCGACAGGTCGGCGTCGGCGATGGCGTCCAGGATGCTTCCCGTTCCCCGGACAGCCCTGTACTCGGGAAGTGACCTTCCGGCCTGGCGCATGAACCACACCGGCGTCCAGTGGTGGGGCTCGGCCCGACAGGCAGCGAGGAACGGCGAGTCGGCCTGCGGTGAGCTCACGAGGCGACGCTATCCAGCAGCCGTCGGGCGGCCGCCGCCTCGGGTAGGGCGAGGCGGGCCAGAGTCGAAATACGGGCCGCCTCGCACACCTCGGCCAGCCCGACATCAGCCCGGTCGTCTACCGGGCGTCGGGCCAAGTCGGTGGCCGTGGGCTCCAGGACCANGACGGCCGCCCCCCGTCGCCTTACCGCCTCCACCTCCCGTCGCAGGGTCCGGCCGTGCCAGGCCCGAGCCAGCGATCCGTCCCCGCCTGCCGGCCCGGCTATTCCGCCTACCGTCTTGGACGAAGCCACCACGACCACGTNCAGGGCCAGAGCGGCCACCAGGTCGGCGTTGGTGGTGGAGTGCACCCCACCGTCGACCAAACGCCGGCCGTCGACCTCCACTGGGACGAACCACCCGGGGACAGCCGAGGACGCCTGGACGGCGGAACCGACATCGGTGTCGACGTCGTCGCGACCGAGCACCACCCGNCGGCCCGAGTCCAGGTCCACAGCACAGATCCAGGTTGGGTGGTNGGGCCAGCGGTCGGAGTGCATCTCGCGCGTTCGGTCGGCCAGGGAGGAGCCGTCGTGGGTGCCGATGGGGAGCAACCCGGCCAGGGAAACCACCGGCCGGGGCCGTCCGGTAGATAACAGCTCGCGGANGACCAGCATCGGGTTGGCCGGAAGCCGCCGGGCCGGTTGGTCGGAGGGGTTCTTGAGGTCTAACGGGGTCGTCACCCGGTCGACCAGGGCCTGCCCCTCGGCGGACAGCGNCGTGCGGGAGTAGTAGGAGCGGTGATCGGCCGCCGAGAGCCCGGCCCGGAGGCTGACCGCAGTGGTGGCCCCAGCCGAGGTTCCGACGACGACGTCGGCCGTCCGGGGATCCCAACCCGTGGCCTCGGCGAGCGCGGCGAGGGTCCCAGCGTGATGGGCAGCGGCGTGCAGGCCGCCGGCCCCGAGTACGAGCCCGATCGTGGTCACGGCGGCCATCGTCGCATGTCGGGAGCGAATTCCCGACCCGGCGGGGGGGTTGGCGTCCTTTGAGGCCTCCGAGGTCAGGTGTCCTCCACCCGCTAGGATCGATCTTCGGCCGATTTCGGGGTTTCGGCCCCGGGGTAGCCAAGAGACACGGTCCACCGTCCTCCATAGGCTCGCTGATGACCACCGAACACCCCGAGATGGACGCCGAACAGGCCTACGTCGACCACGCCTATGCGTGTCTCGAGTCCGCCCGCGACCGGGCCCTGGAGCTGACTGCCATGGTCGAGGTGGGTCAGGGGGGCACCAACCAGGCTCGCTTCGAGCGCGAGGCCATCTGGGACTCGGTAGCCGCTCGTCTGGGGCNGNTGGACATGGGCGACGCCGCGCTGGTCTTCGGTCGCATCGACCAGGAGGCCGAGGCCGGCGNCGGCCGCTATTACATCGGTCGGGTCGGGGTCTGGGACGTCGACCAGGATCCGGTGGTCGTGGACTGGCGCGCCCCAGTCGCCGAGGCCTTCTACCGGGCNACCGGTCCGGTGCCCATGGGCCTGGAACGGCGCCGGCACCTGGTCAGCCGCGGCCGGGTCGTGGTGGGAATCGAGGACGAGTTGTTNGGCGACCCGGAGCGGTTCCGGGACGGCGACGGAAACCGCCTGAAGGGAGAGGGAGCCTTGATCGCCGCCCTCGAGACGGCCCGCACCGGTCGGCTGGGCGACATCATCGGGACGATCCAAGCTGAGCAGGACGACATTATCCGGGCACCGTTGTCCGGCGTCCACGCCGTGCAGGGCGGGCCGGGAACCGGAAAGACCGTGGTGGCCCTGCACCGAGCCGCCTACCTCCT
>JGI24817J26689_1000018_pt1 | contig 30205 bp, 24 predicted proteins | sample METZYME_3_300m_FD_26689 | JGI IMG/M metagenome (IMG submission 26689) | reverse complement strand
CTATCAAAGGCGAAGATATTGAAAATACATCAGCACTTGCTAATCCGGGAAGCTTGGAACATTTTTCAAAATTAAGTGAAGAATTGAGAAAATAAGATAATTGTAAAGAGGCTAGGTCTCTACTTATCGTGAGACATCATATATGCGGTCTCTTAGGCTCTGAAGTAGATCAAGAATCGGCAAATCCGGAACTTCCTGCCATTCCATCAATTTCAGCAGGAATTTTTTCAGAAGTCCCCGTGACATTCCACGTTTTTCCCAGCTGTAATAAATAGCCTCAATTTCTGCAGATAGAGGTCTCCCATCTAAACTACGACGAAAAAAAAATCTTAGGGTGCTGTCAGGATACTGCCGAATAAATTTTTCTACAGCAGAAGGAGTTATTTTTTCTCCACCAAAGACCACATCAGTTTCTTCAGAATCAATTTGACGCAAGCCACTGTCATCTTCTTCAATCTCTTCATCCTCATCTATCATGTCACTCTGCAGATCTGCTACGGGAACAGTTGAAGGATCAGTCTTAACTTCTGATTCGGACTTTTTACTAATTCTTTCTTTTAAAGCATCAGTTTCTCCAACCTCAACTTCAGCATCTTCAATAGTNTGAGATGCCACAGTTTCTTCCTCAAAAATTCCCTCTTCTGCTTTTTTTGACTCTATCAAGACTTCTGCAGTTTCTGCTATATCCGTTTCCAAGTCAGGCTCTGGAGGAAATTCTGAAAGTTCATTCTGATTTTCAGTCAGTGTTGAACTGATGTCCAGTTTGNCAACAATATCATTTTTTCCTTCTGCAATAAGAATTTCTGCAACATCTGGAGCNGTTCGTTTTTCAGCAGTTGGATTTAGTTGTGAAGGTCGCAAAAATTTTATTGGAGAGTTTTTTCTCTCCTGTTTTATTACAGGATTTAAACTTTCGACTGAAACACCGCGTTTTTTTGCAATGTGCATCAGAAAATTTTTGACNAGTTCACGTCCTTCAAATCGTTCCCGGACCTGGCTTCTTAACTGTTTCAAGTCTTCAATCTTGAAGTTGGTTTTTGAAAAATCCGGTTCCTCTTCCTGGTCTTCCTGTTCCAGTGTCTCTCCACCTAAAACCAGACTATAATACGTCTCGATGTGCAAAAGAAAATCATACAAGGGGTGTTTTTCTTGCTCACGGAGTCCATACGAAATGTTGTAACGAATATTGAAATGATGGTGTTTCCCTTTAGCCAGTTGATCAAATGATTTCTGAATTCGTTGAGAAAGTTTTTTTTGCAGAATTTCTGCAGGCCAATTAAATTGTTTAACATAATCAATGAAACCCACATAACGCTCTCTTGGAACGAGTGTACTAAGTACGTCAGCTTCCTGATCAAAAAAGTCACGAATCACCCATCCTCCTGCTTCAAGCTCATTTACAGAAGCATCCACAAAGACAAATCCTGAGTTGAAAAGATGCTCGCACAACTGAATAAGAAGTGAATCCTGATCTGGAAGCAGCGAATCAAAATGTTCACTGTATTCCCTGAAGGTAGCATTACGGTGCATGAGACGAAAAGAGTTTAAACCGATTAGAAATTTGGACACAACACAACATAACGTAAAATCTTACGCCGGGCAACCACAGAGTGCCAGAAACAGGGAAATATTAATTTTAGATATTTGTTTTAGTAGTTTTATAAAGACTTCAAATTAGAATTGCGTTGAGATTCAACAAGTTTTTTTCTAAGCTTATTGTTTGAGAATCATTCTGACATTAAGACGAAATATTGCTGATTCTTCTTTGTTATACAGAAAGCAATAAGGGTAGTAATCTAACTTTTAAAGTAATTTCCAATTTTAAGATAATTAATTAATAATGATCAGCATTGCTGACTTAGCCATGAATTATGGCAAAAAAACGCTCTTTGAAAAATCATCAGTCACCTTTAATCCAGGTAAAAGCTACGGTCTTGTTGGTGCAAATGGTTCTGGAAAGTCCACGCTGTTGCGGCTGATTGCTGGAGAAGAAAAACCTAATTCCGGAACAATATCTGTACCACGTGACTTGAAACTTGGAGTTCTCAGGCAGGATCATTTTCAGTATGAGAATATTAAAGTTATTGACGTAGTGCTCCTCGGAAAGCCCGCTTTATGCGAAGCTCTTAGAGAAAAAGAAAAAATTCTTGAGTCTGAAAATCTAGATAGTCAATCCGGTCACAGGCTGGGCCAACTGGAAGAGATGATTGCTGATGCAGACGGTTATGTAGCTGAACCTTTTGCTGCAGAGTTGTTATCTGGATTGGGGATTGGTACAGGATTTCACACTGGTCCTATGAGTGCACTTTCCGGCGGCTTCAAATTGCGTGTACTTTTAGCTCAACTGCTTTTTCAGCAACCCGACGTGCTGCTGCTTGACGAACCAACCAACCATCTGGACATTGTTTCAATCCGCTGGCTGGAAAACTATTTGTGTACACAGTTCGAAGGAACCCTGATTTTTATTTCACATGACAGAAATTTTCTCAATGTGGTTGCCAGTCACATTATAGATATAGATTACGAAGAATTACGACTTTACACTGGAAATTACGAACAGTTCCTTGAAGCAAAAATCCTGGCTGAAACTCAGAAACGTAAAGAAATCGAAAACTATGAGCGTAAAACTGCTGAACTACAGGGCTTTGTAGATCGTTTTCGTGCAAAAGCTACCAAAGCTCGGCAAGCCCAGTCACGTGTCAAACAACTCGATAAAATGGAGGTGCCGGAGGTAAAGCGCTCCTCCCGTATATCTCCAGACCTGAGCTTTGAGCAGTTTCGACCCTCAGGAAAAACTGTGCTGACTGTAAAAGATGTGAGCAAAAAGTTTGGGAAAACTGAGGTTCTGAAAAATGTATCTTTTGAAATTCAACGGGGTGAAAAAGTCGCTATCATTGGTCCAAACGGTATTGGAAAATCAACTTTACTGAAAATTATTCTTGCTCAGCTTTCTGCAGACGAAGGTACTTTCGAGTGGGGTTATGAAACTCATACCTCTTATTTTGCCCAAGATCATCATGAACATTTACGTGGAAAAATCAGTGCTTACGACTGGCTTTATGCAACTGCACCACACGAACCGATTGGAGCCATCCGTGGTTTGTTAGGTCGAGTTTTACTGTCCGGAGATGAAGCGCTTAAACAGGTTACTGCATTGAGTGGAGGAGAATCTGCCCGTTTGCTATTTGCAAGAATAATGCTGGAAAAAAGGAATGTCTTAATCTTAGATGAACCTACAAATCATATGGATCTGGAAGGTGTTGCGGCACTTGGTGATGCTTTGAAAGCATTCGAAGGTACTGTTTTGGTGGTAAGTCACTATCGGCATTTTGTTTCCAAAGTTGCAACTCATATCCTGGAATTAACTCCACATGGTGTCCGCGACTTTTCCGGGAGCTATCAGGAATACCTTGAAAAATTTGGTGATGACTATCTAAGCCGGGATCAGCCTCTTTCTACGACACACCGGGAAACAAAAGCGACACCTTCAACTCAGGAATTGAGCTATGCTGAACGAAAAAAACTTCAGAGTGAAATATCAAAATTAAAAAAACAGTCTACACGTTTTGAAACACTGATTGAAGAGGGTGAACAAAAAATTTCTGCAATTGAGGAAAAATTTGGAGTTGAAAATTTTTATCAGCAAGCATCGCCTGAGGAAATACAGAATTTACAAACCGAAAAAGAAAAATTGAGTGCTCAACTTTCTACACATGTCAGCCAGTGGGAGACTTCCTCACATAAATTGGAAGTTGCCCAATCACGTTTCGGCGGTTAATTTTTCAAAAAAAGTAACCAGCAGTTTTTACATACGCCGTTTATTTAGTAGCTGAAGATTTAGAACAGCTTTACTAATGAGGTTAAAATATGTTAACGATGTTGTACTACTCAATCAGGTAGATTTTAGATTGTTGGCAAAATTGATGTGAATAATGTATTATTGGCTATACAATTAACTTAAGAGGTCTCCATGCGAAAGAGTAATTCAATTTTTAAATTCGGTTTTTTAGGGTTGATCTTAACTTTGCTTCAGATACTTCCCCTGAATAATACTTCCTTTTCTCAAACAACTCCGGAAAAGGCTGCAGAGTTATGGAATTTACGTCAGTCAGAAATTCAACAGCTTTATCAGGAAGGTAATCTTGAAGGAGCCTTGAATTCAGCACAGGAATCAGTTTCACTGGCAGAAGTAGCTTTTGGTTCAGGTGCATTAAAAACCATTTCCAGTATGTTGTTACAGGCACAAATCCATGGAGAATTAGATCAACTTGAAGAGGCGAATCAGATTTACCAGGTAGCTCTTGAAACTTCAGTTTCTGCTTTTGGTGAAAGTGATGCGACTACACTTTCCGTTCTTGACAACTATGGTGGATTTCTCAAATCAATTGATCCGGAAATGTCAGAACCGGTTTTACAGGAAGCTCTTAGGCTTACCACTGAAGATGATCCACAACGTGCTGCCAGATTGAGAGCTCTTGGTCTGAATTTACAGGAATTGGGACGTATCGGTGAAGCAGAAGGAATGCTTAGTGAAGCACTGAAAGCTTACAAAAAGGTCTTGGGCGAAAATTCTCCGGAAACTCTATCTTCAATGGCTGACTTAGCACAGCTGTACCTGACACAGGGGAAATTAAAACCTGCTCAGGAATTGTTTGAAACAGCACTGCCTTTAATGCTAGAGGTTATGAATAAAACGAGTTTTCTGATTTTGGCGAGCAAGGAAAATCTTGCTGAAATTTATCGTCAGCAAGGAAAATTTTCTCTGGCCGAAAAATTGTTTTTAGAGAGTATGCAGGGTGCAGTTGCAGAATATGGTGAGGAAGATTCTCTTGTTATACAGGCCAGGAGTCATCTTGCCCAGTTATATGAAGATACGGGCAAGCTAAAAAAGGCACTGCTTTTACATCAGCAGGTTTACGAGGTCGACTTAGCATTGCTTGGAGAGGCGCATCCAAATACAGCCGGCGACCTGAATAATTTGGCTAGCGTTCGGCGCCGCCTGGGTGATTATCAAAAAGCAGAAAAACTTTTTAGACAATCTTTAAAAGTGATGATTGCTGCACTTGGTGAAGAAACACCACAGACAGTTTCTGTAATGAACAANCTTGCCTTATTGTTGGAAAATCAGGGTTTGTATGATGAAGCAGAACCACTTTTCAAAAAAGCCTTTGCAATTTCCGGAAAAATTCAGGGAGAGAAACATCCAACCTCATTGGCTTTGCTGAACAACCTTGCTTTTCTTAATGAATCTCAAGGTGACTTTATGCGTTCNGAATTGAATTATAAAAAAGTAATTCAACTCAACACAGAAGTATTTGGCGAAAATCACACAAACACCATTGCAAATCAAAACAACCTTGCCTATCTTTATTTACGGGATGAACGTTACAACGAAGCCCAACCAATCTTCACCAAAGTTCACTCTCAATGGGGCAAATTACTTGGTGCAGAACATCAAAATACTTTGAAAGCCCTTAATAACCTGGGGCGTGTTCAAAAATCACTTGGAAATTTGGAAGCTGCGGAAAAACATTTGATGGAGGCTTTGGCGGGAAGAACCAAGGTTTTTGGTAAACGTCATGCCGACACTTTGCGCAGTATGAATGATATGGGTGAGCTTTTTGTGGTGCAGGAAAAGTTGGACGAGGCACTTAAAATGTTTCAGGAAACGCTAAAGCTGGAAGAAGAAGTTTTGGGCGAAAATCATCCTTATACTTTTGAAACTCTGAATAACCTGGCAGATTTGCTCAAAATTATGGGTAAAACGGAAGAAGCATACAAATTGTTTATGACAGGCTTTGAACGCAGAAATGCATTTTTGGATCGGGTTCTTTGGGTTGCGGGAGACAATACACGCCAATCTTACATCAGTTTGCACCGACCGGAACAAAATGCTTTGATTCGGATGCTATTGAGTTTGGATGACGAACGTACCGCGCGTGATCTTTTTGAAGTGAGTTTGCGGCGTAAAGGTATTTTACTTAAAATTACCAGTGAAACTCAACAAGTCATAATGCTGTCTGGTTCACCTGAATTGCAGGCAATAACGGAAGACTTGACCCAAACCCGCAAAACATTAGCAGGACTCACATTGTCCGGACCAACCGATGAAAACCGGAAGGAGTTTCCAAAAATCATTTTTGATTTGGAGGAAAAAGTTAACATGCTCCAACTAAAACTTGGAGAGCAAAGTGTGCGTTTCCGGCAGTCCACAAAGCAAGTTACAGTTGACGAAGTAGTTGAGGGAATGGGAGAAAATGCAATGGTTGATTTTATGAGTTTTCGCGGCGAGGATGATTCACTGCGTATGTTAGCAGTTGTAGTAAATGCAGGAGAGTTCAGTTTTGTTGAATACGAAGATTTAGAATTGATCAGTGCTATTGTCATGGAATTGCGAGAAATTGTTCAGGATGAGGGTGCAGAAGATGAGGACATTAAAAGCGTTGCCTATGATCTTTGGGAGATTCTTTGGCAACCACTCACAGAATCATTGGGAGAAACAACATCGATTTTTATTTCGCCAGACAGTCTCTTAAATGTTTTACCTTTTGATGTTTTAACAGATTCTGATGACAGTTATTTGCTGGAAAATTTTGATTTACGCATCATAAGTTCCGCAAGAGATTTGGCTCTCGATCCATTGCTTGCCGCAAAAGGTGATTTGATGATTATTGCGGGGCCGGACTATGATTCTGATAAAATCCTTAAAACTCCAGCAGCTCGAGAAGTAAATCACAAACGATCCCGAAGTGTTGTACGAGGTGCTCGCATGGGTTCCGGATTGCGCGGGCTGAATTTTGACCCGCTGCCCGGAGCAGAAAAAGAAGGAGAAGTTATCAAGGAAGTTTCAGACACAAAGGATCGGAACACCGCCATCTTTTCACAAAGAGTTGCAGAAGAAAAACTGCTCCGGAAAATGTCTGCACCTCCAGAAGTTCTACACATTGCAACTCATGGATTTTTTCTCAAAGAAGACGAAAAGTTGAAAAAACGCCTGCAGGGTTTAAGTCGGGGCTCGAGCAGCGTTCCGCCGCCTGCGGATAATCCGTTGCTGCGCGCAGGACTTGCTTTTGCCGGTTTGAACGCGAATGCTTCCATGCTTGGGGAAATTGACACCGACAACGATGGAGTTTTAACAGCTATGGAAGTTTTGAGTTTGGATTTAGCCGGAACCCAATTGGTTGTTCTTTCTGCTTGCGAAACTGGTTTGGGAGAGATTCACGAAGGCGAAGGCGTCTATGGTTTACGCCGCTCTTTTCAGGAAGCCGGAGTAAAAAACGTGATCAATTCATTCTGGGAAGTCAGCGATGCCGGAACGCAATTATTGATGACCAAATTCTATGACAAATTCCTTGCTGGGATGCCTGCCCGGGAAGCAATGCGTGAAGCGCGTCTGGAAATGCTGGATGATGTTCAGTGGAGTGCTCCATTTTATTGGTCTGCGTTTGTGATGGTTGGACGTAATACTTAAAAACATGGAGCAATTAGTCATTCATGGTGGAGCAGGAAGTCTGGAAGGGAAAACGACTGAAGCTCAGAAAATGCATGATTCCCTTTGTAAGATATGGGAAGAGACATTTGAAGTACTTCAAAAACGCTCTGCAGAAGATGCCGTTCGGCATGCTGTCCGGATGCTGGAGGATGATCCTGTTTACAACGCCGGAACAGGATCCAAGCTTCAGGCAGACGGTCAGATACGCATGAGCGCAGCCTTAATGGACGGCACTAATAATCGGTTTTCTGGCGTGATCAATGTTCAAAATATCCGGAATCCAATTGAAGCAGCAGCATTGCTGTCCGGAGAAAAACATTCTATTTTAAGTTCTGCACAGGCAACTGAATTCTGTCGAACAAAAGGCATTCCCGAATACAATCCGGAAACTGAGTTTCGCCTGCACGAATACAAAAGTAATTGTGCCGGAATTCACGGAACAGTAGGAGCCGTGGCGCTTGACAAAGATGGACATATTTTTGCCGGAACATCAACTGGCGGAATCGGTTGTGAAATTCCTGGACGTGTCAGTGACAGTCCAACAGTAGCCGGAACATATGCCTCCACAAAAGCAGGTGTTTCCTGTACAGGAATTGGTGAACAAATTACCCAGCAAGCCGCTGCTGCAAAGGTAGTAACCAGGGTTGGGGATGGAATGTTGCTGAATGAGGCAGTTACCAGAACAATGCATGAAAGTGACGACTTCAATTATTTATATGGGCTGATTAGTCTGGACTCGGAGGGTCACGTTGAGGTGGGTAAAACAGCTGCGCTGAGTGATGTTTTCTATGCATTTCACGATGGTGAAAAAATCAGAACATTTTTTGAGTGATTAATTTTTTGAAGTTCAGTTGCCTGCAGAATATTTGCTGCGCTCATTATCTAACCATTCTCCGATAAAAAGTTGTTGAGAATCTGGCATCTGATAACGCTGTTCAAGAATGAAATTGTCCAAAAATGGGCCAGTTTGCAGAAGAAATTGATTCCGCCACATTTCACTTTGTGACAATTTTGCATCAAAGTGCAGTTTGCCAATTCCAATTTGTCGTCTAAAACGAAAACGCTCCATAGTGTAACCGGACGCGACAAAAACTAATTCAATCGCTGAAGCTTCGAGATCAAAGTGTATTCGAAAACGTCCATCCTCTTCCGGAAAAACCAGCCTTGCCTTTGGCGCATAAAGAGGGGATTCGTTTTCAAATTGAATAAATTGCGAATAATATTCAAGAACAACGACGAATCCTTTGGATTTTAGGTCATTTCCGTTTTCTTCCATTAAAGTACCATCAATCCACTGTGTTCCCCATCCGGGGCGATAGTTCAGTGATTCCGGATAACATCCTCCTGAGAAAGTTAGTATCAACAGCAGATACAGAATAAAAAATCTCATTCCTCTGGGCTCTCTATATAGATTGAATCTATCTTGAAGATAAGCTAAACCCTCAGAATTGCAAGTTATTGTTCAGGAATTTACAGTGTTGCCAAAACTTTGTAGTTCTTGACCCTGCACTTAGGTTTTGCTAAACTTACAGGATTGGATTTTAGTTAGACTGCGTTTTCAAATGAGAGAATTATTTTTCATAAATTTATCACTTTTCATTACATAATCAAACAAACTCCGTCTTCTGTCCTCACAATGCCAAATGTGGCAAAAGGAATCTATGTGGAAAAAAGTTAAAAATATTTTTGGCGATGAAAACGCAAAAACACTGAAGGGCTACCGGAAAGTGGTGGACAAAATAAATGCGCTTGAACCGGAAATTCAGGCCTTGGCAGATGAAGAATTTCCAAAAAAAACTACAGCTTTTCAAACACGACTTGAAAAAGGAGTAGCTCTGGATGAGCTGATTCCAGAAGCTTTTGCACTCGTTCGGGAAGCCTCACTGCGTGTTATTGGAGAACGCCATTACGACGTTCAGTTACAGGGAGGTTTGGCGCTGCATCACGGAAACATAGCTGAAATGGCAACCGGTGAAGGAAAAACTTTGTCTTCAACCTGTCCTGTTTATCTCAATGCACTTACTGGAAAAGGTGTACACATCATCACGCCTAATGATTATCTGGCGAAACGTGACAGCAAATGGATGGGAGCAATTTTTGAGTTTCTTGGTTTGTCTGTCGGCTTGATTCAGCATGGAATTTATGATGAAGAACGCCGCGCTGCATATGAAGCAGATATTACATACGGTACAAACAACGAGTTCGGTTTTGATTATTTACGCGACAACATGAAGTTTTCCCTGGAGGATTATGTTCAGCGAGAATTTAACTTTGCAGTCGTAGATGAGGTTGACAGTATACTGATAGACGAAGCACGGACTCCGTTGATTATCAGTGGACCAACTGAAGATAACATAGATAAATATCATCAAATAAATAAGTTTGTATACGGACTCAGTCGTGAAATCCGTAAGGAGGAGGTGGGCAAACTACCTCAGGATCAAATGCACAATATTTCCGAAAATCTGGAAGAACTGGAAGACCACGATATTGTACGTGATGGAGATTATGGGCTCGATGAGAGGGCCCGCAGTATCAGCCTGACAGACCAGGGTTCTGTAAAAATTGAAGGGCGTCTCAGGGATCAGCTGGTTAAAGATACAAGTCTGTTTGATTACGAAAACATGGAAATTTTACACCATGTTAACCAGGCCCTTAAAGCGCACTACCTGTTTAAAAATGATGTCGATTATGTTGTTCAGGAAGGTCAGGTAATCATTGTTGATGAGTTTACCGGACGACTGATGCCAGGACGGCGCTTTAGCGACGGACTGCACCAGGCCCTGGAAGCAAAAGAGGGCGTCAATGTTGAGCGTGAAAACCAGACACTGGCGACGATAACTTTCCAAAATTATTTCCGGTTGTACGAAAACTTTCTGGAATGACCGGAACTGCGGAAACAGAAAAAAATGAATTTAAGAAAATTTACAACCTGGGAGTTGTTGTAGTTCCCACAAATAAACCGTTGATTCGAAAGGATCTTTCTGATGTAGTTTTCAAAACGGTTGATGCAAAATATCGTGCAACTGTTGATCGTATCAAAGTACTTAACGAAAAGGGGCAGCCGGTTTTAGTGGGTACAGTTTCCATCGAGGTGTCTGAGGCCATCAGTAAATTGCTCAAGAAATCAGGTATTGAACACGAAGTTCTTAATGCAAAACATCATGAAAGGGAAGCGGAAATAATCTCAAATGCAGGCCAATTTGGGGCAGTGACTATTGCAACCAACATGGCTGGTCGTGGTACAGACATAAAGCCTTCACCTGAAACTCTTGAAGTAGGTGGTGTGTTTGTTTTAGGTACAGGAAGGCATGACAGTCGCCGAATCGACAACCAGTTCCGGGGACGTTCCGGACGGCAGGGAGATCCAGGTGCATCTCAGTTCCTGCTCTCACTTGAAGATGACTTGCTGCGGATATTTGGTGGAGAACGTATTTCAAACTTGATGGATAAGCTTAACATTGAAGAGGATGAACCGATTGAGCATGTATTCATCACCAAGGCTATTGGGAATGCACAGAAGAAGGTGGAAGGTTATCACTTTGATATCCGGAAGCACGTTCTTGAATATGATGATGTGATGGAAAAGCAAAGATCCATCATCTATGGCAGGCGCAGAGAAATTCTTGGAGAAGAGGTGCAGAATCTGATTTTAGAAATGTGTGATGGTGTGGTAGACCAACTGATGGAGCAGCATTGTCAGGATAAATATGTAGATCAATGGGATGTTCAGGGATTCAACCGTGCATTTGAAGGGGTATTTTCAAAGGTTCCAAACGAAAAATGGTTTGAAGATGAACTTAACACGGATGAATATTCAGAAAAATTTTATGGCTGGATTGAAGATTTGTACAAAGAAAAAATTGAGTTCTTCCGTAATGTTGCAGAGCTTAATTTTGAGCCGGATGTTTCTACTGAAGATCGCAAAGAAATATTGGGCCAAATGATCCTTGACCTGGAAAGACAAATTTTGTTAAAAGTTAACGATAATCTTTGGAAAGATCACCTGCTTTCAATGGATATTTTGCGGGAAGGAATCGGCCTCGTTGGTTATGCTCAGAAGAAACCGCTGGACGAATACAGAAAACAGGCTTTTGAAATGTTTTCTAATTTGATGAACAGAATTGATAATGAGGCCATCAGCACTTTTTTCAAATTAACAATTGCCCGCCCCATTGCAGAACCTGAACCAGCACCGTTACTGAAGGATGTGGAATTCATACATGGAGAAGTCGAGATGCCGGACGGAACCGAAACAAAAAAGAAAAAACCACAACCTGTCCGTGCACAGTACACTGTAGGACGCAATGAACCATGTCCTTGCGGCAGTGGTAAAAAATACAAAAGGTGCTGTGGACTTGCCAAAAAAATTGCCTGAACGTTGATGCTGATTTGTACTCAAAACGAGGTACTCCCAGCTGTTTTAACAGTTGTAGCTTCCCAATCTTCATCCCAGTTTTATTAAAATNNGTAAATGACTTCATTAGCCAAAGCTTACGNCCCCCAAGCTTTTGAATCCAAAATTGCAGAACAATGGGAAAACAGCGATGCGTTTCGCGCCGATNCACATTCCAACAAACCTNCTTTCACCATTTCCATGCCGCCTCCAAATGCCACCGGACAACTNCATGTCGGTCATGCAGTGATGCTGGCTTTGGAAGATATTTTTATTCGCTGGCACCGAATGCAGGGCCATGAAGCACTTTGGCTACCGGGAACCGATCATGCAGCCATTGCCACTGAAAATGTGGTTTTGCAGCAAATTAAAAAAGAGGAAGGCATTGCTGATCCACGGGAAGTACTGGGACGTGAAGAAATTTTGCGACGTATTGCAGAATATGTGGAAAGCTCCCAGGGTACCATCCGCAATCAGGTAAAAGCNCTGGGATCAAGTTGTGACTGGAGNCGCGAACGTTATACGATGGATCCGCANCTCAATCGNTGTGTGAATGAAACTTTTGTGCGGATGTACGAAAATGGATTGATTTATCGTGGACCACGTATTGTAAACTGGGATCCGAATCTCAAAACCAATGTTTCAGATGATGAAGTAGAACGTAAAGACACGCAATCACCATTTTTCACCTTTCAATACGGCCCTTTCCAAATTGGTACTGTACGTCCGGAAACCAAGTTTGGCGACAAATATGTGGTGATGCATCCTGATGATGAACGATATACGCAGTACAAACACGGCGATACATTTGATTGCGAATGGATCAATGGAAAAATCACTGCCAGCATCATCAAAGATGAAGCCGTTGATCCGGAATTTGGAACCGGAGTGATGACAATTACTCCATGGCACGATCATGTTGACTTTGGTATTGCGGAGCGGCACGGTTTGGACAAAGAACCAATAATTGATTTTGATGGTAAATTACTTCCAATTGCACAGGAATTTGCCGGAATGGGAATTGACGAGGCACGTCCCAAAATTATGGAAAAACTTCGTGAAAAAGGACTGCTGGTCAATACAGATTCTGGATACGTGCACAGTAAATCATTCAACAGTCGCGGTGGAGGTGCAATTGAACCGCAAATTCGCGAACAATGGTTTATAGATGTCAATAAACCGGCTGTCGATTGGCATGGAAAAAAGCAAAGCCTCAAAGAGGTTTTGATTGATGTAGTTCGTTCCGGCGATATTAAATTGGTTCCGGAACGCTTTGATTCCACTTATTTTTATTGGGTAGAAAATTTACAGGATTGGTGTATTTCAAGGCAAATTTGGTGGGGACACCGTATTCCGGTTTATTACAAAGATGGAGAAACACTGGCCACCATCCGTCCGCCGGAAGAGTTCGATGGTTGGGAACAAGATCCGGACACGCTGGATACCTGGTTTTCGTCTGCACTATGGACCTGGAGCACTTTGATTGATCCGGAACTGGCAAAAAATTACTCTTTGTCTCTGGAAGATTTGTTGGAGCGCAGTCCAGATTTTCAGAAATTCCATCCAACAAATATCATGGAAACAGGTTATGATATATTGTTTTTCTGGGTGGCACGGATGATTTTGATGACGACTTATATGTTGCAGAATGTGCCGTTTAAGACAGTTTATCTTCACGGGCTTGTACGAACCCGTGATGGTAAGAAAATGTCAAAATCAGTTCCTGAAACCTGTATAGACCCGTTGGAAAGTATTGCTGAGCACGGAACAGATGCCTTGAGGCTGGCCTTGATTCAAGGTACCGGACCTGGTCAGGATTTGCGGCTTTATCCGGAAAAAATGGAAAGCTGCCGTCGTTTTGCCAATAAAATATGGAACGCAGGGCGTTATATTTTGCTGACAATTCCACTTGGAACACCAACCGCTCCTCCGGAAAAAGTACATTCCGAGTTGGCACAATGGCTTCTACATGGATTGAATGACTTGATCCGGCGCTCACAAACCGGCTTGGAAGCACATCGTTTATCAGATGTTGTTGACTCACTGCGGAGTTTTTTCTGGGGTGAATTTTGTGACTGGTATTTGGAAATGGATAAAAAACCGGAACGTACCGACGAAGACAATCAAGTACTGGCCTATTCTTATTCGACTTTGTTGAAGCTAATGCACCCCTATGTTCCGTTTGTCACCGAAGCATTGTGGGAGCAATTTAAACAGCCAAAAATGCTGGCCGTCAGTGAGTGGCCGCAAGAACAGTCTTATTCGTTCTCGGAATCTCACAATCGGATCGAACTTCTTCGTGAGGCAATATCTCAGATTCGTACATTGCGTGAAAAAGCTAATATCGGCTTGGATAAAAAAATTGGTGCAACACTTGATTCAGAAAAAAATGCTGAATTGTTCCGGACACATCAAAATTTAATTATCCGGCTTGCACGTTTAAGTGAACTGGAAATCAATGAAAAAACTCCGGACTCTTCCCGGGACAACCTTGGTGCATATTTTAATGAAACCCTTGCAAGCATCGAAGCTTCTGCGGTTGATTGGAAAAAAGAAATCGAAAGCCTGCAAAAGAAACTCAAGACTGAATCAGGTTTTGTAGAAAAAAGTCTTAAAAAACTCAAAAATCCCGGATTTCTCGACAAAGCTCCAGAAAAAGTTATTATTGAATTGCGGGAAAAAGTTGCGTCTACCGAAAAAACTCTGGAAGCCTTGAAACTGCAGATCCATGAATTAGATAAATTGGTGGAGTGAGTTGATTACAAATTCTTCGTCAATTATAAAGAAAATCTTAAACAAAAGATAAAATGTTAAAAACAGCAGTAATTGGTGTGGGTTATCTGGGCCGCTTTCATGCACAAAAATATGCTGCACTTGCTGAATCAGAACTGGTTGGTGTAGTTGATGTCGATTCTGTACAGGGACAAAAAGTTGCGGATGAAATTGGAGTTCCGTTTTTTAATGATTTTCATGAAGTACTGGATTTGGTTGATGCAGTCAGCATCGTTGTACCAACTGTGCATCATTTTGAAACTGCTAAAGCCTTTATGGAAAAGGGCGTTCATGTTTTGCTGGAAAAACCCTTTGCGGCAAATATTGAAGAAGCAGAAGAACTGGAACAGCTTTCAAGGGATAAAAATCTGCGCCTGCAGATAGGTCATCTGGAACGCTTCAATCCGGTTTTTACTGAATTTCAGGAGCTAATTGATCGGCCAAAATTTATTGAAAACATCCGCATTGCACCTTTTCCGAAACGTGGAACTGATGTGGATGTTATTCTAGATTTAATGATTCATGACATTGATTTGGTTTTAGCAGTAGTTGGTGAATATCCGGAATCTGTCGAAGGTACTGGAGTAAATATCATTACTTCCACTGCAGATTTGGCTAATGCACGCCTGCGCTTTCCTTCTGGCTGTATTGCGGATTTAACGGCCAGTCGAGTATCCGACAAAGCTGAACGAAAAATGAGAATTTTTCAGTCAGGACTGTATCTATCTCTCGATTATGGAACAGGTCAGGCACGCAAGCTACATGTAGAACCCGGAACTACTGTAGACCCGGAGACGCTCCGTCCGGAGACTTTCCAGTTGGAAAAAGGTGATGCCCTGTTAACAGAGATTGAAAGTTTTTTGTTGGCAGTTCGTGAAGGGAAAAATCCCAAAGTTACTGCTGAAGATGGATTGAATGCAATGCGGGTGGGTTGGCAAATCAAGAATCAACTTTAAAATATTTTATGCTGCTTTTTCGTTCAATATTTATACAATTGATTGTTCCGTTTCTGCTGGCACTTGGAATATTGACTTTTATCCTTTCAATGGAAACAGTTTATCGTCTGATTAACTTGATTGTGGAACGGGGGGTAAGTGTTTTTAGTGTCGGATTGATGCTGCTTTACCGCCTGCCGCAATTTTTATCTGTGACTTTGCCCTTGTCTATTGTGATTTCATGCGTGGTGTTGATGGTCCGTCTCTCAACGGACAATGAAATTTCTGCAATGAATTCGATGGGAATCAGTTATTGGCAGATTGGGCGGCCGTTTTTTTTGTTTGGAATTGTTGCAACAGGAATTACTTTAATCATTACTCTCTGGCTTCAACCTGCCGGTTATGCCGCTTTTGAGCAGGAAAAACTCAGGGTGTTGAAAACACAAACTGCGAAAACCATTCAACCATTAGTCTTGAATTATGATTTTCCTGGAAAGGTTTTGTACGTACAGGACAAGGATAAAAATGAAGATTTGAGCGGTGTTTTTATTACCGACCTGAAACTGACTCAGGACTCAATGGTAACACTTGCAGATCGTGGACGAATTGAAATTCGGGAAGGAGAGCGTGATTTGCTTTTAAACCTGGAAGATGGACTAATTCATTTGCAAGGACCTGCTGATAATTACCGTACGATTGCATTTGAGCAGTTCCACTATATTTTCCGTCCGCCTCAGATTGTTCCGTCTACTAAAGGTGGGCATATCTGGGGTGTTCCCACTAAAGCACTATTGCAGAACTCAAGCCGCTCGTCAAAAATGGAATTGTTCTTAAGACTCACCACTCCGTGGGCTTGTGTGGCTTTTGCGGTGGCAATGGTTCCATTGGGTCTGATCAATATACGTCAGGGGCGTTCTGGTGCTTATTTACGGGGCTTGATTCTGGTGGTGAGTTACTACATTTTATGGATGGGCGCAAAAGAAATGACGATGAACATGAACTATCAGCCTTATGTTTTGTGGATGCCTCCACTTTTGATTTGGCTCTTTGGGCTTTATGGCTTGAATAAAAGCAACCTCAATCTGCAAAATATCTTCGACACTTGAGTTCATTTGGCAAAACGGGTTCAAGCGTTAAGTAACATGCACTCGAAATCTGAGGTATTTAACAAGTTTTTTGTATGAAATATTTTACATTTGTATTTATCTCCATATTATTGTTTGGCTTTTCAGGACAATCTGTTTCCAAAGAAACAGATCTAATTCAAATGATTCAGGAACAATATCAGAGTATTCAAAGTTTTTCTGGACATTTTGTCCAAACCAGTTATCGGAACAATACTGAGACTGTCAGAAGAGCAGAGGGCTTGGTTTCTTACAAACGTCCAGGTAAAATGCGTTGGCTTTATGAAGTTCCTGAAGAGCAATTGTTGGTTACAAATGGTGAAACTTTGTGGCTCTTCGATTCATTGTTGGAAAATGTGACTATACAAAAACTGGAAAAGCTCACTGATGGAACGGCACTTTCTTTTTTACTTGGTTTAGGAGACTTACAGGCAGATTTTAACAGGCGGTTAATCAGTCAGGTTTTGCTTACTAGTCCGGATGCTTTAATTGTTGAACTGGAACCAAAAAAAGCTGCTGCAAATTTATCATTTATCCAGTTAGCGGTGAATCCGGTAACATATAATTTGCAGATAATAGCACTGATGGATCAGGAGGGTAATTACCGGACAATCGAACTGGGGTCAATGCACTACAATCTTGTGCTTGAAGATAATTTTTTTGAATTCAAAGTCACTCAGGATATGGAAGTGATTGAAGCAGGAAATTAGCACCTCCTTCAATAATTCTGTTTTTTGCACAAGTCTGTAAAAGAACAACAAGTGAAGAAAAAACCTGTGATTGTCTAATTCTACTGGTAATAGTTGCAACCAAAATTCCAGGATAGCATGCTTAAAAAAGAACTCACTTTACTTAATGTTTACGCCATTGCCACAGGCACAACTTTGAGTGCAGGGTTTTTTCTGCTCCCTGGAATTGCATTCAATGAGGCCGGTCCGGCAGTAGTCTTGAGTTATATGATTGCAGCAATTCCACTGATTCCTGCAATGTTCAGTATGGTAGAGTTATCCACTGCCATGCCCAGAGCAGGAGGAGCATATTATTTCCTCGACAGAAGCATGGGGCCGTTTGTCGGTACAATCGGAGGGTTGGGAACGTGGTTGGCACTGGTTTTCAAAACAGCATTTGCCTTGATTGGAATGGGGGCTTATCTCAGTATTTTCTGGCCGGAAGTTCCCATCGTTATGCTGGCGGTGATTTTAGCGGTCCTTTTTGGAATTGTAAATCTTTTTGGAGCAAAAAAAACCGGGACGTTTCAGGTATTCATGGTCTTTGCCCTGCTCTTGATTTTATTAGCTTTCATTGGAAAAGGTATTCCGGAAATAAATTCAGTACATTTTGAAGGATTTTTTGACAAAGGTACTGTATCAATCATTTCAACTGCAGGACTTGTGTATATCAGCTATGTTGGAGTAACAAACATTGCCAGTGTTGCGGAAGAAATTCAAAATCCAGAACGAAATCTTCCACTTGGAGTTTTTCTTGCCATCGGGACTGCAATTATAGTTTACGCTGTTGGTACAACGATCATGGTCGGAGTGCTTCCTGCAAATGAATTGGCTCAGGATTTAACACCGGTTGCTTCTACTGCAGAAATTATTTTTGGAGAGTGGGGTAAAATTGCTGTGACTGTGGCAGCAGTTATTGCTTTTGCATCTGTGGCAAATGCAGGGATTTTAAGTGCTTCTCGATATCCTCTGGCCATGAGCCGGGATCATCTTATTCCGAGTAAATTAGCAAAACTAACAGCACGTAATATTCCTCACTATGGAATAGCAGTAACTGTTGCATTGATTATCCTGCTGGTTCTTACTCTTGATATTGCCCGCATCGCCAAGTTGGCCAGTGCTTTTCAATTATTGATGTTTGCTTTGATTTGTCTGGCAGTAGTTGTGATGCGTGAAAGCCAAATAGAAGCCTATGATCCTGGATATCGTTCCCCGTTTTATCCGTGGATGCAAATATTCGGAGTTTTTTCTCCACTATGGCTGATTGCTGAAATGGGCGCTCTTCCCATATTATTTTCTCTGGGACTAGTAACACTTGGTACAGTCTGGTATTTTGCTTATGCACAAAATAGGGTGGTTCGTTCAGGTGCAATTTATCATTTATTTGCCCGTCTTGGTGAACAAAGATTTGAAGGGCTGGATCGTGAGTTGCGCGGAATTATGAAAGAAAAAGGTGTGCGGGAGGAGGATCCCTTTGACGAAGTAGTGGCCCGTGCACAAGTGATGGAATTTACCAAGGAACATCAATTTGGTGAGATTACACGTCAGGTTGCCATTGAATTTGAACGCAATCTGGGTGTAGATGCAAAAGAATTAGAGCAAGGATTTTTGGAGGGCAGCAGGATTGGCGCAACCCCAATTTCACATGGTGCGGCTTTGCCTCACATTCGTCTGCCGGATCTCAAACTTGCAGAAATGGTGATCGTCCGTGTAAATGAATTATGCTTTGTAGAGGCACCTGATTTTTCGGGTAAAATATCACTTCAGGGACCTATACATGCTTTTTTCTATTTAATCAGTCCCAATGAAAATCCTGGTCAGCATCTGCGGATTCTTGCTCAAATTGCAGGAAGGATTGATGATGAAAATTTTCTCAAAGATTGGCTGGATGCTTCAGATGAACAAGAATTAAAGGAAATATTATTACGAGATGAACGCTTTTTATCACTAAGGATTCGCAACAATACACCTTCTTCAGTATTCATTGGGCGTTCATTGAAAGATATACGTATGCCAGAAGGCTGCCTGGTAGCCCTTATTCGCAGAAGAGGAGAAACGATTGTACCGCGTGGACTGACGGTTTTACTGGAAGGTGACCGGCTGACTATTATTGGTGATGAACAAGGGATTGAACAATTAAACAATAAATATAATTAAATTCATGAAAACAACCTTAAGAACTGACGGACGAAAAAACAACGAAGAACGTCCGCTTGAAATCTCACTTGATTATACAATGCACGCAGAAGGCTCGGTGCTTGTTTCTTCCGGAAATACGAAAATAATTTGCACAGCATCTGTTGAAAATAAGGTGCCGGATTGGCTTTTGGATAAAAACAAAAAGCCGCATCACGGCTGGGTTACTTCTGAATACGGAATGCTTCCGCGTTCAACCGGAAGCCGCAGGAAGAGAGAAACCGGAAAAATAGACGGACGGAGCCAGGAAATTCAGCGGTTAATTGGTCGTTCGTTGCGTTCCGTGGTAAATCTGTCAGTACTTGGAGAACACACTATCTGGATTGACTGTGACGTGATCCAAGCTGATGGAGGTACTCGAACTGCAGCAATTACGGGTGGATTTGTGGCTCTAATTTTGGCTTTAAGAAATATCTTTAAAACAGGAAACATCAAAGAATTTCCTGTAAAAGAATACCTTGCTGCCATCAGTGTAGGTATAGTAAATAGCCAACCGATGCTGGATTTAAAATATGATGAAGACAAAGCTGCAGAAGTAGATATGAACGTTGTTATGCTGGAGTCCGGAGAATTTGTTGAAGTCCAGGCAACTGCAGAAGGAAAAACATATTCTCGTGAACAATTGGATTTAATGCTTGATCTGGCCGTACAGGGAATTCGTTCACACATTGCTGCGCAAAAGAAGGTGCTTGGGAATGTACTGTACGGCTAACTTTTATTCCTGAAATAATTATGTATCCATATATTTTTTCTCTTGAAATTCCATGGCTTAACATTACCCTTGAACCTAGATTTTACGGATTGTTTTATGCAGTTGCGGTTTTAATCGGTTCACAAATTGTAATTGCTGAAATTGCAAGGCGGCGTATCAAGCTTGACGAGGATGAAGCAATGAACATGACAATGCTCATTTTTTTGGCAGGCTTAATTGGTGGACGAAGTTATGAAGTAATCTTTGAGTGGTCGAACTATTATAGATTTCAACAATTCTGGAAAGTCTTTGCAATTTGGGAAGGCGGATTGGCGATTCATGGGGGGATTCTCGGCGGAATCGTTTCACTCTATTTTTACTGTCGAATCAAAAATATTTCATTAGCCGCCATTCTGGACATAGGTGCATTATGCATGATTCTTGGTCAAGCTCTTGGTCGATGGGGTAACTTCACCAATGGAGAAACTGCAGGGCCAGTCACTGAATTTTGGACTGGAATAGTATTTCCCGTAGGAACAGCCGTAGACCGTTATGCTCATGGTGCACCAGTACATCCGACAATGATATATGAATCACTGGGCAACTTTCTAATTCTAGCTCTACTCTGGAAACTCCGGCTGCGAAATTTTCGTCCAGGAATGCTTGGCGCGCTTTATTTACTCTCTTACTCCGCTTTACGTTCCTTATTGACACCTCTACGTATGGACAATCAATATTTTGTCGTTGCTGATACTAAAATTCTTGCAGCTTATGCTATCAGTATTTTACTGGTCGGTGCGGGCCTGTTTTGGATATATCAGCAAAAACTTTGGCTTCCGGATGAAGCACTGAGTGAAAAATCATGAATGTTGATTTAGTGGAATTATTGACTCATCCTGCCGTTATACTTGCCTCGATCATCGGACTTGATTTGCTTTTTGGAGATCCGGTTTATAGCTGGCATCCTGTACGCCTGATCGGTAATTTGATATCATGGTTTGAAACCAAACTTCGGTCAATCGGCCTGGATGGAAAATTTGGCGGAATTATTTTGGTGCTGCTTTTACTGTTTTGTGCATTTGTAGTCTGCACAGGCATTTCACATTTTTTAACAAGATACACTGGAGCTTAAGTTGGCTCTGGTCCGTTTATCTTGGGTGGAGTTTTCTGGCTTTGCGAGATTTGCTGGTTCATGCAAAACATGTTGCTGAAGCCATGGAAACAGAAAATCTTTCTGAAGCAAAACGGCAAGTTGGAATGCTCGTTGGCCGGGACACCAAACTGATGGATTTACCGGCTTGCGGACGTGCCACTGTAGAAAGTGTCAGCGAGAATTTGAATGACGGTGTGATGGCACCTTTACTCTTTTTTTGTTTTTTTGGAATACCGGGAATGTTGTTATTTAAAGTTGTCAGCACACTGGATTCAATGGTTGGTTATCAAAATAAGCGCTATCAGGATTTTGGCTGGTGCAGTGCAAAATTTGATGATCTGTTGAGCTGGATTCCTGCAAGGATCAGTTGGCTTTTCTTGTCTGGAACTGCAGCATTGTTCCCGGAATTTTCCGGCAGTAATGCTTTCAAAGTTGGTTGGAAGGATCATGCAAAACTTCCCAGCTCTAATGCCGGATGGTGTGAGGCCACTGCAGCAGGAGCTTTGAAAATTAGACTTTGCGGTCCAATCTGGCGTGAAGGTAAATTGGCCCACAATTATTGGCTTGGCAGCCAGAAAGACAGAGAAGGCGCAACTGCATGGGACATTCAACTTGCTAGTAGACTGGCTTTGGCAACCACTTTAATTGTTTCCGGAATCCTGGGCTATTTGTTATGGTTGAGTGAATTCAAACCATTTTTCAGCCCATGAAAATCTTGTTCACAGGCGGCGTAAAAAGTGGAAAGTCCCGTCATGCAGAAAAACGTGTTCTGGAAATGTCCAGAGGTAAAAAACCGGTTTATTTGGCAACAACAGAATTGCTTGATCCGGAAATGAAGGAACGTATTTCGGAGCATCGACGCCGGCGGGGGGCAAAGTTCCACACACTTGAAGAGCCACTGCATTTAGCAGATACATTACTAAGTACAGAAGTTCCTGTGCTTGTTGAATGTTTGACGATGTGGCTCAACAATGCCATGCATTACCAACTCTCAGAAAAAAAAATCTTTGCTGAAATTGAAAACTTGCTGCTGCTCGAATGTGATGTAATATTTGTGCTGAATGAAGTTGGAATGGGGATTATTCCAGATAATTCATTAGCCAGGAAATTTGCAGATTTGTCCGGACGGATTGCACAGCAGCTTGGTGAGGCCTGCGATGAGGTAAACTTGTGTGTAGCAGGAATCTTATTAAAGATAAAATAAATGAGGAAAACTTAATGAAGACTCTTCATGTAAATTTGCCTGGACGAGAATACAAGATTGATATAGGTCTAAATATTCTTGATCAGTTACTACCGGAAGCAGTGTTGAGAAACTCAACAGATCATGTGGTTGTGGTTACGAACACAACTCTGCATGACTTGTATCCGGATCGGGTTTCTCAGGTTTTACAAAATTCCGGAGTACGAGTCAGTACGTGTGTTTTAGCAGATGGTGAGGAGTATAAAAATCTTGAAACACTGTCACTGATTTTTGATTTTTTAATGAAGTTCAGTGCAAATCGAAAAACTTTACTGGTTGCTTTTGGGGGAGGAGTAATTGGTGACATGGCTGGATTTGCTGCTGCAACTTTTATGCGCGGCATTCCGTTCATTCAAGTTCCCACAACATTGCTGGCAGACGTGGACAGCAGCGTTGGCGGGAAAACCGCTGTTAATCATCCATCAGCTAAAAACACAATTGGATCATTTAAACAACCTGAGTACGTTTGCATAGAACTGTCTTTTTTGAAAACATTGCCCTCCCGTGAATTGAAGGCAGGTTTTATAGAACTGCTCAAGCATGGATTAATTCATGACGTAAATTTGTTTGAATTTATTCAGGGACAGACTCTGGAACCGCTGGACTTTGAATTTTTGGAGGAGGCAATTTTCAGGTCATGTGGAATTAAAGGCCGGGTGGTTGAACAAGATGAAACAGAAACGGGGTTGCGTGCAATACTCAATTTTGGACACACTTTAGGACATTTGATTGAAACGCATGCTGGTTATGGTACATACCTGCATGGAGAAGCGGTTGGTGCAGGTATGTGTTTTGCTGCATTTGTTTCATGGCATTGTAATGAGCTTTCTGAAAAAGACTGGGAGCGCATCAGCAGTTATTTGCGGAAAATTTTGGCTCCGGTTGTTCTCCACAGTCTGGATCAGGATGTCTTTCGTGATTTGATTTTGCATGATAAAAAAGCACAAAAGCAGGCGGTAAATTTTATTATGCTAAAAAAATTGGGTGAAAGTTTTATTCAGCAGGAAATGCCGGTGGAAAAGTTGTGGGATGAGTTCAAGAAATTCACAGCACTGCATCCAGAATTTGTGGAATTGAGATGAATAATATTCAGACCATACCGGTTTGTGAAAAAGTTGTGGTTAGTGGGTCAAACCCAAGATTATCCATTGTTCTTTCCCACGTCATTTCATAATCCAAATCCAGCAGCAAAAGTTCATCCAGTGGTCCAGCCACCAGGATTCCTCCTGGATTTCCCGATCAAGTTGTCCTGCACCCCAGCCGGCATAGCCGCTGCCAAAGTGATAAGATCGTACATCTTGCCCATTAGCAAGCGAATACAGAACATCTTGTGCAGAACTTAAGTTGATTTTTGGTGAAAGAATGGTCGTTTCTTCTACTGAAAAATCGGAACTGTGAACAGCCCAAAAAGATTCTGGTTGAACTGGACCTCCGAGCAGCAAAGGAATATCGGCAGCAACATTCTCCTTCATTTCGTCTGAGAGAATCTCTTTAACGAGAGTTGTTGTTGGATGATTCATGACGAGTCCGAATGCACCTTCTTCGTCATATCTGCACAAAAGAATAACAGATTTGTTAAAATATGTATCTTTTAGTGCCGGCATGGCAACCAGGATGCCTGGGACTTCACTGAACTGCATATAGTTTATTGTTTGATTTAAAATTAAATGATTATGCCTAGTCTACCTCAACAGAATAAAGATCACAATTTGGTAACACAATTTCTCCGCTCAATTCGTTATAAAAGCTCATCCGGACAAAAACCATACGGAAATGCTTTGTCTATATTGCGCGCAATTTTTGAAGCATCAGGTCAACAGCATTTGCTTTATTTAGTCAAACTGCGCAAACTCTGGTTTGCTGAGATCGACAGTTTTATGGCCAGGAACTCTTATCCACGAAATATTTCTGTACTTCGCCAATTCACAGTCAATGATGATTTTTGTCAAGAATTGGCCAAAACAAGTGTTTCTCCTGATTTTTTGCAGGCAGTAGAAAAGTTAAACGGAGAAAGCTTCAAACGTTCAGAACAATTAAATGGTCAGTTGCAAAAAAGGCTGAAACGTTTGTTGTCTCCAGAAGAATCAGAATTGTTGAAACATAAAGTCAGGTTTAAACATCTGCAAACAATTTTGCACTTAACCGTGTATGACGGAAGCATCGCTCAGGCTCTCCGATTTGAAACTGAGGCTTATCTTCGCATCTTTCATCGATTGTTGCCAGAATTAAAATTAGATAGTATAAATTGCCATGTTGGAGATTTGGGGCAGGCACAATATGATCAGCGTCAGGTTGCGTTGCTGGCAAAAGACTGGAATCAAGTCACACCACCGGAGGTGCATGAACGCTGTATGCCGGCTTTCCTACATCGTGTTTCACGGGGACATGCAGTGTTGGTGCTCTATGTCTCAACTGAGGAAGGTTTGGAATATTTGAAACGCACTCCTGGATCTGATTGGCTGGTCCAGCATTTACACAAAAAACGGACAGAGCTGCAGGAAGTTTTGCAGAGAATCGCATTTGTACCAAAACCTGAACTGGATTTGGAGCAAATTCGTTTGCGTTCTGTTGTACTGGGAGAAATTGATTCGGAAAAACTTTCTTCTGTTACAGAAATAACAAGCAGGAAGTCGACTGCCAGTACCTCAAAAACGACTCTTTCGGCAAAAGAACAGTTTGCTAAAATTAGAATGCATTTAAATGAAGGCACCAGTGATGAAGTTAATTCTGCTTAAAGAGACTCAAAAAGCGTACAGTAACTTTTGTAGCGTTGCTCCGTAATTTTTTTAGAGGCAACTGCATCTTTAATTAAACATTGTGGCTCGTGAATGTGCGTGCAGCCTTTGAATTTACACTGCCCCAAATATGGAACAAATTCTACAAAATGAGAATCCAGCTCATTCGGTGTCACCAGTGGTTCCAGTTCACGGATTCCGGGAGTATCCACGATGAAGCCTCCTATAGGAATTCGAAACATTTCTGCCAGTCTGGTAGTGTGACGGCCTTTACCAGATTTGTTGCTTATACGACCGATGCGGATTTCCCAGTCAGGAAAAAGAGCCTTTATGAGCGATGATTTTCCTACTCCAGAATGTCCGGAAAGGACGGTTGTGCGATTTTGCAGTAAATCCCGCAGCGACTCGAGACCTCTGGATTCCGGAATACTTGTGACTAAAATGGTATAGCCGAGGGAAGAATAGAGGTTTTCAATCGGAGATATTTCATCTGAAGTTGCCAAATCAGCCTTGCTCAGGATGAGCACAGGCTCGAGTCCGCCACATGAAGCAGCCACTAACAAGCGGTCTATCAATCCTCCTCGGAACGGTGGGGTACGCATCGAGGCAACCATCAGAAGTGTATCTGCATTGCTGACTAAAACCTGTTCCGGATAACCGACACTCGGGCGACGCGAAAGTTTGGTTCGTCTGGGAAATATCCGGAGGATCCACCCCGCATCTTCCGCTGCTGTCAGATCGACTTCGACCTCATCGCCAACAGCAATTTTATTTATGTAGGAGCTTTCTTCGAACAAGTTTCCACGGATGCGACATAGGCGGGGCTCTATTTCTCCAACATCCACATAGTAAAAACTTTTGGTGTGCCTGACGATGGTTCCTGTTTGCGTCAACTCTCTCCGGCAAGCGTGTGGGTCATTCTTCCTGTTCGAGCTCGAAATCTATTCCTTCTGCTCGATATTCGTTGAGTTTATTTCGCAGAGTCCGAATACTGATACCTAAAGTTTTTGCAGCATGAGTACGGTTACCTTTTGTCTCATGGAGAGTTTTGAAAATAAAACGCTTTTCTGCTTCCTTCATTGACATTCCCACTTCTATTCCCATACCATTATCTGGTGAGTTTTGTGGTTCTGAAAAAGTAAACGATGTCTGAGAGGAATCTGATGCTGGAGTTTTTGAATAGTCTGTCGTTATTGCTGCCAAATCTTCATTTATGGTAGCCTCCCCAAGTTGAGAAGACATGAGTAAATGACTGGGTTGGATTTCCTCACCGTTACAGAGCAGCAAAGCACGCTCCATGACGTTTTCTAATTCTCGAACATTACCACGCCAATGGTAATTTGTGAGAATATTTAAGGTTTCACGACTTACTGCGGGACAATTACGTTTGTTTATTTGGGAGTGCTTTTTGATAAAATATGTTACCAGTACCGGAACATCGTCCATCCTGTCCCGCAGAGGAGGAAGCGCAAGAGGAATTACGTTTAAACGAAAATAAAGGTCCTCGCGGAATTTTCCAGAATCAATCATTTCCAGCAAATTCTGGTTGGTAGTGGCAATCACTCTGACATCCACAGGAATAGGTTCTTTACCGCCGACTTTGTCAATTTGATATTCCTGCAGTACACGTAAGAGTTTTGCCTGCAGAGGCAAAGCCATTTCACTGATCTCATCCAAAAGAATTGTACCTGTGTGGGCTTGTTCAAATTTTCCGCGATAATCCTGAATAGCTCCAGTAAAGGCACCTTTTGCGTGTCCGAAGAGCTCACTTTCCAGCAATGTCTCCGGAAGTGCTGCACAGTTTATTGCAACAAAAGGTCTCTTCGCACGGTCAGAATTTTCATGGATATAATATGCCAGCAGTTCTTTACCTGTTCCGCTTTCACTCTGAATCATCATTGTTGATTTACTTTTTGCTACATTCTTGGCAACTTTTAGTAAATCCAACATTGTTTGGTTCTGCGTGATGATTTCTTTGGTCACATTTATCGGTTTTGACTTTGAAGTCTCTCTTTCAGCTAATGGAGCTGCAGTTCCAGGAGTGCCTTTGTAATTCAAGGCTTGCTGGACAATAAACTGAAATGAATCAAAATTAATTGGTTTGCGGATGTAATCGAAAGCACCGTGCTTCATTGCTTCCACTGCTGTTTCTACAGTTCCGTAAGCAGTTGCCATAATCACGGGCTTGGCAGGTGAGATGCTTTTTATGTCTTTAAGTAATTCCAGTCCACTGCGTTTTGGCATGGTCATATCTGTAATGACCAGAGAATATTCGTTTTGCTTGAACTTTTTGAGTGCATCAATTGCGTTGTGCGATATTTCTACCGGGTAGCCGCAGTGTTTCAGTGTTTCAGACATGGCGATACGCATTTCAACTTCATCGTCTACAATCAAAACCGGTTGGTTGACCATATTAAATTCCTTTCATTTGATGTCCATCAGGCGGTCATCTTATATGCATTCAGTGTTAAAGTTTTAAAACAGGATAGTATATTAGTTTGGGATAGTCGATTTAGCTGACATTTTGGCATGATCATAACATATCAGGTTGGTTAATGCACGATTCATGCGAAGTCAAATAGTCTTTTGTTTCAAAGATGTAAACTGCACTATCTGAAAATTAAATTTCTTGTTCAACAACATCCACGCTTATTAGTCATGACATAGTATAAACAGTGTTTTTGAGTTGAATATTCCAAGCACTCTGTTAGTGTTTATGTTATGTTTTAATAAAATAAAAAGGAGATAAAATGAGCCTTGAAGAAGATTTCAATTCTGCAGCTGAACGTGCGACCCAGCTTCCAAAGCGTCCACCAAATGATATTATGCTCCAACTTTATGCACTTTATAAACAAGCTAACGAAGGCGATGTAACAGGCGACCGTCCAGGCTTTGCCGATTTTGAAGGTCGGGCAAAGTTTGATAGCTGGAATAAACTCCAGGGGAAATCTGGCGAAGATGCGAAGCAGGAATATATTTCTCTTGTCGAAAAACTAGAACAAGAAGTTGCCGAATAAAAACTTCATGCCATTCGATCTTTCCTTAATAGATCTAGTTGAACGCATCAAGTCTGGAGAACTCCGTGCAGAGGCAGTGATGGAAGCAGTTTATTCCCGGATTAATCAGTACAACTCTTCGTTGAATGTCTATCGTAGTCTTTTGCCGCGTGAAATTGCAATTTCTCGTGCACGTATAATAGACGAGGAAATTTCTTCCGGAAAGACCCTTGGCAAACTTGCAGGTATTCCGGTATCGATTAAAGACAATATCTGTATCAAAGATCCGGAGTTGAGCAATGCATGTGGTTCACAAATTCTGGGTGAATATCACTCTCCATACAATGCAACTGTAGTAGAGAAATTATTGCAGGAAGATGCAGTTATTATTGGAACTACGAATATGGACGAGTTCGCAATGGGGTCGTCCACAGAAAATTCTTTTTTCAGTCCGACCCGTAATCCATGGGATACGGAACGTGTTCCGGGTGGAAGTAGTGGCGGTGCGGCGGTTTCTGTTGCTTCCGGAATGGCCTTGTTGGCTCTCGGTTCTGATACCGGAGGTTCGGTGCGCCAACCGGCTTCGATGTGCGGTGTTTCCGGATTAAAGCCATCTTACGGCACTGTTTCGCGTTACGGCCTGGTGGCTTTTGGTTCGTCTCTAGATCAAATCGGTTGCCTTGCACCCAGTGCTGCGGATTGCCGTTATGCCTTTTCAATCATTCACGGACACGATCCGCACGAAAGTACTTCTGCAAAAATAGAATTATCAGCGGCTCCAGATGTCGCAAAACTCTCCGGTTTGCGGGTTTGTCTTCCGGATGAATATGTAGCTGCAGAATCTTTTGATCCGGATGTTGTAGGGAGCGTTCATGAGTTAGAGGCACTGTTGCAGAAACACGGTGCAACGGTTGAACGGCGTTCACTGGATTTTCTGAAATATGTTATTCCAACTTATTACGTCCTCGCTTTTGCAGAAGCCAGTTCCAACCTGGGACGTTTCGACGGAATTCGTTACGGAATAAGGAAGCAGGATCAGCCATCCTTGAAATCACTATACACATCTACCAGGAAAAAGGGTTTTGGGGTGGAAGTAAAACGCAGAATCATGCTTGGAACATTTGTACTCAGTTCAGGTTATTATGATCAATATTATGGACGAGCTGTGCAGGTGAGGGCTTGGATGGAAAAACAAGTGGCATTGCTGTTTGAGGAATTTGATTTTATACTGGGACCAGTTTCTCCTTTTCCTGCATTCAAGTTAGGAGAAAAAAATGAAGATCCACTGGCAATGTACTTGGCAGATATTTGCAGTGTACTTGCAAACCTGACACGAACACCTGCAATCTCAATTCCTGGAAGACCAACCAGTGACGGATTACCAGTTGGGTTACAATTAATGGGCCGGCGTTTTGAAGATCATAACCTTTTAGCAACCGCATCTGCCATTCAAGAACTGACTGCATTTCATAAACTGCGACCAGAAAAAGTTTTTGCAACAAAACCATAAAACATGAAAAGTGGATTGCAAATCTGCAATCAAAGAATCTTAAATCTCAAAACTGAAACCTTACTGAATGCTTGATCTAAAAATAATCAGAAGCCAGCCTGAAGTAATTGCAGAGAATTGCCGAAAACGGAACGTTGACGTTGATATTGAAAAATTGTTAGCACTTGATGAGCAAGTACGGCAGATTACATCTGAAGTTGATTCTGTCAGACAACGACGGAATGACATCAGTAA
>JGI24817J26689_1000017_pt1 | contig 30676 bp, 22 predicted proteins | sample METZYME_3_300m_FD_26689 | JGI IMG/M metagenome (IMG submission 26689) | reverse complement strand
TTCCATAGGATACCGTGCTTTCCGATTGTGAAGAGAAGCTTCTCACCATTCCGATCAATTAGGACCTGTTCAAATGTCTCATCGAGATCGAGAGCTTCTCCCGGCACGTGCTGCCTATACCATACAATCCGGCCATCTTCTGGGTCGATCGCGAGTGTAGAGTTCGTGTAAAGGGCAGCGTCCGCTGTAGTCATACCTCGGCTAGCTGGGACCCAAGGCTTTGCCTGCGCTGTTCCCCAGTAGATGAGATCCAAATCCGGGTCGTAGCTTCCAGTAATCCAGGCATCTCCACCACCACGCAGTTCGAATGGGATTTCCCCCCAGGTGTCGTCACCGAATTCACCCGGTCGGGCGATTGTGAAGGTCCTCCAGAGTTCTTCGCCAGTTGCCGCGTCGTGCGCCGTAATAAAGCACGATTCTTCAAAGAATCGCCCGCAACCGTTAATGCCGTTGATCACTTGTCCACGAGCTATGATTGGTCCGGCGACATTCGTGTAGCCCTGCTGGTAATCGGCTATCTGGGTCTCCCAAACCACCTCACCTGTTCTTGCATCCAGGGCGACTAGCCAAGCGTCCTTAGTAGGGACGAAAATCTTATCCTCGTAGATTGCAATCGAGCGGAGTTGGGAGAAGAATGCACGATACCCTTCTGGGAAAGTTCTTCGGTATTCCCATAGCAATTCACCAGTTGCTGCATCAAGTGCCTGTATGGTGTTCATGGGGTGTGTGAGATACATAACCCCCCCACGAACGAGCGGCGTGGGNTGGTTGGCCCCCTCNTCCATTGCCCAAGCCCAGGCCAGTCTCAGGTCAGTTACGTTTTCACGGTTGATCTGATCAAGCGGGCTATATCCTTGGCTATCCAGGGTCCTCCGATACATCAGCCAATCCCCAGGGTCGGGGNTCACCAANTCCTCATCAGTTACTGGACGGAAGTCTGTAACCTCATGGAATGTAGATGTACCACCACCGGAGGCACCGCCACGTCCACCGAATGCTGCCCCGGTCGGGGTCGCTGGGCCAGTACTTCGGGTCGGGGTGGTAGTAGGTGCCTCTTGTGGTCCCGTAGAGCCTTCCAGTGTGCCAGTTGCATCAGCTACGAGTTCCGCAGAGCCAGACGGGAATCCGTTTCTCTCCAGAAGATAAGCGACGATGTTTGCGTATACGGCTTGAGCGAGCGAGCCCTCCTCGCCCGGTGGCATCGATATCACCATTTCCATGAGTTCTTCAACCGGTCTTCCTCCCCAGTAGCCGAGGAAGTTTTGTCCGGCGAGTTCGGGGGCCTCGAACGAACCTACAAGTGTTTGCAGGTGGCATTCAGCGCAGTGCTGTTCGTATGCGACGCTACCTGCTGTTGCTTGCTCTGCGGTGTACGTCACCTGTGCAGTTCCTTCCAGAACGAGCGCAGCAGTAAGCGAAATAGTTGCTATTGTCGAGCACGCTATGTACCGAGCCTTCATACTTTATAGCCTCCCCTCATATCATTACAGGCGCTGAATAGGGGGCACAGGCGACTGGTGCGCGAGTCCCCCTAGTTTCTGGTGTGGATACCGTATAGTTCACGGAGTTGGTCGATTCCTTCTGCTCTTCCGATAAGAGTGAGCCGATCCCCTTCGATTAGCTCTGTATCGCCACGGGGTATGATCAGCTCTCCGGAGCGTCTGATCATAGCGACCAGAGTGCCTTCTGGGTGAGGAAATTCCCGGATTAGCTTGCCAATCAATTCTTCCCCAGCCAGCCCGTGCTCTAGCCGCATCGTGAACATCACCTCTTCGTGGAAGAGTGCTTCCTTAAGATCTTGCCCCGTTCGAGCTGCCAGCCACTCAGGTATAAAACCGTCATCTTCCGCGCGTTTCGTGATTCGGGTGAGGAGTCGAACGTGCTGTCCAGGATTGTCTTCAGGAGTAACGATGAAGAGGATCGCTCGGATCAAATCATCTGGGCTACGGCCTAGCTGAGCATCGGATGTGGTGTAAATCCGAAGGCCATGTTGTGCTCTCGCAAGCAGCATATGGGGTCTTTCCAAGCCGTTAATTCGTACATGTGTAATGGCTACCTCATGAGCGGAGGAAGTTATTTCTATGCTAGACTCCTCTAGGAACCCTGGGATTAGTTGGCTTGCCGAAACAGGAAGCTGGGTTGCGAGCTTTTGCGATGCTCGAGTGACTAATTCTTGAAAGGTGGCTTGGTGCAGGATATCAATTACATACGCTTCAGTGACCACCTGATCGAAGGGATCAGAATCCCGAGTCTCTTGCTCTTTGATGATTTCGCGCAATTCTATATCCAGGCCCTCGTAACGTCTTTTTCCAAGACGCTCGAACACATGGAAGATCGCTCCCTCTCGGTCCACCCGGTGCCGAGCATAGTAGGTGTACCAGATAGCGCCGAATAAGATGAGACCGAATGTGAATAAGGTCGGCAGAAACCCCATGGTGACGATGAGCCAGAACGGAGCCAGAATCCCAAAGATCTGAACAGTGGGGTATAGTGGCGAAGTAAAGACGGGGTCGTATGCCTCGATCCTGCTCTCCCTCATGACGATGACTGCCAAGCAGGCCAGAGCGAACAAGGTCAGCTGAAAAGCACTCGCGAGCTTCGCGATATTGGTCGGATCAAAGACCGTCACGGCAAAAATGATCATCCCGACGGTGAAGATGATTCCAATGATCGGTGTCCCTCGACTGCCAATCCGGCTGAAGAGATCAGGAAGAATATTGTCTCTGCCCATCGCTAGCGGATAACGGGAAGCGCTGAGGATTCCAGCGTTGGCAACCGACGAAAAGGCAAGAAGCGCTGCAATAGTCATCGCGATGGCGCCCCACCGACCCACGAGCGCTTCTGCCACGGTAGCGATGGGAGTCAGGTCCCCGCCGTCTTTCGCTAAAGTTTCTACGCCCACGACGCCGACCATAATCGAGGTCCCTAGCACGTATATGACGACGATCGTACCGAATGCGAGAAACATACCTAGGGGTAAGTTCAATCCGGGATCCTTCACCTCTTCTGCCACACTCGCCACGTTTGTTAAACCCATATAGCTGACGATCACCAGTCCTGCNGTGCTTATAATTCCGGCACTTCCAGACTCAAAAAATCCGTCGAATTCACGGGCTTCCATTTGCAGAAAGCCCACCCCACAGAACCAGAGGAGCAGGATCAGAAGCCCGCACAGTAGCAGAACTTGAAACCCTCCACTCTTCTTCGCTCCGAAGACATTGACCACCCCGAAGCAAATCGCAAAAGCAGCAGCGATAGGGGCCATATCGAGGTTCGGNGNAAAAATCCGCAGGTACGCACCAACACCAACGAGCGCAAACGCTGACTTNAGAATGAGAGAGACCCAGGTTCCAAACCCGCCGATCGCCCCCATAAGAGGGCCCATACTCCGGTCGAGGAAATAGTAAATACCTCCGGCTCGGGGCATGGCGGTCGTGAGTTCGACCATACTAAGTAGACCCGGCACCAGGATTACCGCTCCTAGGAGGTAGGAAAGCGGCATTGCCGATCCAGCACCGGCCGCAGCCAGGCCAGGAAGTAGAAAGAAGCCAGAGCTAAGCGTTGCCCCCGTAGCAAGTGCGTACACATCTCTGAGCCCCAATTGCCTCTCGAGACGGACAGGCGCAGCTACACGCTTCTGTTCCTGAGTCTTGCGGTGCTTCATGAAGCTGCGTCCGATGATAGGAGAAAGGGGATCATTCAGATTTGAGTTCAGAATAGGTGGTAACAGGACTTATCGTGCGAGCCGAGATTCTCTCCACTCCTTTGTCCGTGTAATGGAATAGTGATCCGGGAATTAATGGAGGCTAATTACTCTTAGCCTTTATCGCTTTCCCGGGCCTAACGCCTTCAACGATTTCACCCTCATACACTACCGGGATTCCATTTACTAGAACGTATTCAATCCCATCAGAGACGAGTGATCCTTCCAGGTAGGTTGCGCGATCCATCACCGTTTCCGCATCAAAGACTGTTATATCAGCATCTGCTCCTACACGAATNCGTCCCTTTTTNTCCATCGCCGGTACAAACTCCTCAAGCCTCTGAGTTGGGCGGATCGTCATTCTCGCGAGAGCGTCCATTAATCCCAGAGCTCCTTGTTCACGGACATAGCGGCCAAGGATTCTGGCGAATGTTCCCGCACCCCGAGGATGTCCGATACCTCCGTCGCTAGCGACGATCGTTAATGGACTGGTGACTGCAGCCAGTGTCATTTCTTCTGTGCGACCATGGATGATGACGGAACCACCCTCTTCTCTATACTTACCAAAGGTCTCACGATTTAGGCGCTCTCCGGTTCTAACCCACTGGTGCCGTTCGAACCGCTCGTCATCCCAGCTTTCCCAATCATCGAAGAGCGCAGACTGGATTCCGGTTTGTGAGGCTCCGTAAGGGTAAGCTTCTGTCGTTACATCTCGTCCTTCATCCTGAGCCATTTGGATCATCTCTAGAAACTCCAAGATGTCTCCGCCCCCGCTTGAGTTAGCATGCACAATGTGAAGGGATACTGCTGCATTGTTTGCAGCTGTCAGCGTAGAGTCGAGTCCCTCCAGGCCACCGCGCATGTGGATAAAAGCAGTTACTCCGAGATCAGCAGCTACACTGAACATACGTTCAATCTCATCCATTGTTGCCCCGGGGGTGTAGGCAGTTCCGAACCCCACGCCTATAGCACCTTGAGCCAGTCCTTCACGAATAAGTTTCTCAGTCTCAGCGATCTGATCCGGTGAGGCTGGCTGCCTCGTGGTTATGCCTCCACTACCAAGAACGGAGTCCCCCATGGCTCTTGCTCGAACTCCGATATGGCCTATAGCAACCCCGTAGTTGACGAGTTGGCCACCTTCTCTCTCACTATACCAGGTTGCTGCGTTTGGAGTCCCAATCTCAAGTTCAAGCCCGGTAGTAACCCCATCTTGAGCTTGTAGGCGATACGCTCTTTCGCTTTGCCCATGTCGATGAAGGTCGACGAAACCGGGTGCGACAATCAATCCGGTAGCATCAATAACCTCGCTACCGTCTAGGGCGCCCCCTGAGATCGCACTTACTTGCCCTTCCCGTATCCCTATATTCAGTACGCTGTCTAAGCCAGATTCTGGGTCTATAACCCGTCCGCCCTGGATTACTGTATCGTAGTCCGCTCCGCAGGAAGATATACTCGCTAAGAGCAAGATATTGACGGACCAAAAGAAGAAATAACGTCTCCCATAGACACAGAAAGGCGGCTGGTACATGGTCACTAGGCCTTTGTCGAAGGACTCAACGATTCATACGAGCTTAATTGATCGTCGTTTGATCACTCTCGCCACCATTTCACCCCTGTATGCGTGCAGTATGTATTTACTGCCCGCTTCGAACGTTCTTGTTCGCTGAAGTCTGTGGCGCAGGACAGGTAGTTTGGGCCATTATTGAGGACTAAAGATTCTTGATCGGTAGGCATAAGAGATGGTGAAGTTTACGCTCAACGGCGAAGTCCAGGAACTCAACGTTCCTAGCGCGAACCCGCTTCTTTGGGTTCTTCGGGAGTCACTGGAATTGACCGGCACGAAATTCGGGTGCGGGATCGGACAGTGTGGAGCCTGCATGGTTCTCGTGAATGGCCAACCGACCAGATCATGCCAGATGCCGATTAGCGCTGCTGAAGGCTCTGAGGTTATCACGATAGAAGGACTTTCCGAGAAAGGTGCACACCCGGTCCAAGAAGCTTGGGTTGAGGAGCAAGTTCCCCAATGCGGGTACTGCCAATCGGGTCAGATTGTATCGGCTGTCGCGTTGTTGGCAGCGAATCCAAATCCCACCGATGAAGATATCGACGGAGCGATGTCGAGTAACATCTGCCGGTGCGGTACCTATCCCGCGATCAGACGGGCAATCCACAGGGCGGCAGGCATCCAAGAGCNGCTAGCTTCGACTGATGGTGCTGGTGCCGGGGGCGAAGAGTGAACGATCAGCTTGGCGACCCGATAGAGGGCGGGGGCATCACAAAGAACCTGTCCCGGCGGACTTTTGTGAAAATCGGGGTTTTAGCTGGTACGGGGCTCACACTAGGAGTGTCATACCGGGTGATGAAAGGACCCGAAGCTCCGCCGACAGATGCTGCCTTCGCGCCTAGCGCGTTCCTACGTATTGACGTGGACGGTTCGATCACTGTGATGGTCGCCAAGTCTGAGATGGGCCAAGGAGTTGCCACCGCGCTACCTCAATTGGTTGCCGAAGAACTGCATGTGCCTCTCTCTCAGGTTTCATTCGAGTTTGCGCCGGCCCACCCTGCGTACGGGACTGCGATGGGTGGCATGCAGTTGACCGGAGGAAGTACGAGTATACGGGATTCTTGGTTGCCGCTGCGTCAGGCGGGCGCAAAGGCGCGCTGGATGCTTCGTGAAGCCGCAGCTCAGAGATGGGGGATCGCACCTGATCAAGTCCAGATGAACGAAGGCAAGGCCGTTCACCCAGACGGCTCCAAGCTTACCTATGCTCAATTAGCTTCGGCTGCTGCGTTACTGGATGTACCCAAGGACGTGCCACTCAGGGATCCCTCTGAATTCAGGGTTATTGGCATGCCGGCACCTCGGCTAGATGTCCCTGTCAAGACGACGGGCGATGCCATTTTCGGAATGGATGCTGGTCCTAGTGATACAAGAGTGGCTGTGGTTGCTCGCTCTCCAGTTTTCGGAGGTGTACTCCGTGCGTTTGACCCCACTGGCGCACTTGAAGTGCATGGTGTTGATGAAGTCGTGGCATTACAGAGCGGAATCGCAGTGATTGCAGACGGATACGTAGCAGCCAAAGAGGGACGGGACTTGCTGAATGTCGAGTGGGAGGATGGGGAATGGAGTACTCTGGATGACGTAGAGATCTTAGATCGCCTGAAAGAAGCAGCTGGTCAGGATGGAGCCACGGTACGCGAAGAGGGCGACATCGATTCAGTTCTAAGCTCGGATAGAGAACAAATAAAGGCGGCATATACGCTGCCGTATCTTGCGCATGCAACGATGGAGCCGATGAACTGCACTGCGTGGGTTCGTAATGGCCAGTGCACCGTGTGGGCGCCCACACAGTTCCAGAATGCTCCAGGGCTCGTGGGTGGTGGCGCGCGCCAAGTGGCTGCCAAGGCTGCTGGAGTGAGCCCTGATAACACAGTGGTCCATACCACATTTCTGGGCGGAGGTTTTGGTCGTCGTGCCGAGCAAGATTTCGTTCGGGAGGCAGCGGAGTTGGCTGGTAAAGTTGATGGTCCAATCAAGGTCATCTGGACCCGCGAAGACGACATGCAGAACGATTTTTATCGACCTGCCTCTTACCACGAATTCTCCGCAATACTAGGTGTGGATGGGATGCCTAAAGCTTGGCGTCACCAGATCGCAAGCCAGTCGATCTTACAGCGGATGGTGCCAAGTTGGGTTCCCGGTTTTGCAACAAAATGGGCAGGAAGTAGTGACCCCACATCCACTGAAGGTGCGCAAGATCAACCATACCATATTCCGAATATGCGGGTGACGTATTCAAGAGTGGACCTACCTGTTCCAGTCGGGTTTTGGAGATCTGTGGGGCATACACAGAATGCTTTTGTGGTCGAATCTTTCATTGACGAGTTAGCTAATCTTGCCGGCCAGGATCCCTACGAGTATCGGAGAGACCTACTGAAGGAGCATCCTCGCCATAGGGCGGTGCTCGACGCGGTGGCGGAGGCTTCGGAATGGGCATCACCAGTTCCTGGTGGTCGGGCACGCGGAATTGCGGTGGCAGAATCTTTTGGGTCATTCGTGGCTGAGGTCGCAGAGGTTTCTATTCAGAATGGCCAGCTGCGTGTGCATAAGGTGTGGTGTGCGATTGACTGTGGAATGGTCGTGAACCCATCGATCGTTAGGGCACAAATGGAAAGTGGCATCATCTACGGTCTCACTGCAGCCTTTTATGGCCGAATCAACATTCAAGGTGGTCGCATTGTGCAGAGCAACTTTCATGACTACCAAATGCTAAGGATGCGGGACGCTCCAGACGTCGAAGTGATACTGGTACCGAGCCAGGAAGCACCGGGCGGGGTGGGCGAACCCGGAACACCGCCGATAGCACCAGCAGTTACCAATGCACTATTCTCTCTGACAGGACAGAGGATCCGGGAACTTCCCATTCAACTAGTCTAGTTCTCCTAGCTGAAGGCCGGATCCGTCCCCATAATCACCGTCCCCGTTCAAGGCTAAGTTCCACAGGAGAAACAAAAATGACCCGAATACGCCAAATAGGTTTTGAATTGGCTGCGACCGCGGCTTTACTGGCCACCCTGGCCGGTCCCGTATTGGCTCAGAATCATGCACCGAATCCGTACCGCACCGTTGACGGCGTTTGGGGACAGCTGGAGCAGGGTAGGACTTGGGGTTCAACGAGCGCTGTATACATGGCTCCGGACGGTATGAACGTCTGGGTAGGTGAGCGGTGTGGAGCGAACCAGGGTGCCTGTATGCAACAACAGGACTGGGATCCAATAATGCTTTTTTCGCCTAACGGAGAGCTGATAAGAAGCTTCGGTGCGGGGATGATCGTTTGGCCGCATGGGCTGCACGTAGATTCGGAAGGTAACGTCTGGGTCGCTGATGCTGCTGGGGCGGGAGATAAAGGGCATCAGGTCCATAAGTTTAGCCCAATGGGTGAGCTGCTCATGAGTTTGGGTACAGCAGGTGTGGCCGGTGACGGGGAAGATACGTTCAACCAACCATCCGACATGCTTGTGGCTCCAGATGGGAGCATATTTGTGGTTGACGGTCATGGAGCCGGCAACAACAACCGTGTGGTCAAATTCGACAGCAGCGGCGACTACATCATGCAATGGGGTGAGACGGGTAAGGAGAACGGGGAGTTCCGGGATCCACATGCGCTTGCGATGGATTCACAGGGCCGGCTTTTTGTCGCAGACCGGGGAAACAGCCGAACTCAGGTTTTTGACCAAAATGGGAACCACCTTATGACATGGACTCAATTTGGTCGACCGAGCGGACTATATATTGACGGTAACGATGTTATGTATGCCGCTGACTCCGAGTCGAGTAACGCAGGTAGTATGTCGAATATGGGCTTCTCACGCGGGATCCGGATTGGGAGTGTCCATGATGGTCTAATTACTGCATTTATCCCGGACCCACAGTGGCGCTTGGGCGTTCGTGGAACGACCGCAGCAGAGGGAGTGACCGCTGATGCCCTAGGGAATGTGTACGGAGCTGAAGTTGGACCCAGGATGTTGAGGAAGCACGTCAGGGTCCGCTAAGAAGTAGCGACTAAATGTTCGGAGGGGCTATCTATCTTACCTGGTGGATGGCCCCTCTTCGCATCATCACGACCCTGAATTGAGGTACAGCATATTTGGAGCCCCGGATCGCCCTGCCACTATATCGGGTAGCCCGTCTCCATTTACATCTCCGATGGCCAAGCCGTATACGGCACCCTCACTGTCCCCAACCCGGGTCACACTGAAAGATATGCCGTCTCCGCTATTTACTAGTACAGCGGAGGGTGCCTCAACGGTGCCCAGAACAATGTCATTGTCACCATCTTGATCAAGGTCAGCAATTGCGATTGAGTAGACGAGGTCTGACGGGGTCCCGAGGGGGAGTGGGCCTTCGAAAACCAAATCTCCATGATTGACATAGAGCAGAGCTCCTCCCTCCTGGTCATTCCCGACGACGATGTCCAGTCTTCCATTTCCGTTGACATCACCGAGTGCGATAGCCCGNGTTGCAGACTCAGCAGGCCCTAAGGGCACGTTTATCTCGAAGTTGCCCTTACCGTCATTGACGTACACAAAACTTTGNCCCCCATCACGGTGAGGAACTACAAGATCGATGCGCCCGTCCCCTGTGAGGTCGCCTGCACCGATCGTAGTAGCTGACTGTGAAGAGAGTTCGGTACATGTTGAAAAATATCCTTCACCATCATTGGGGCAGATGTAGTTAGCTGTTCCCCTCGGGGCTCCGCCTCGGTTGGCGACCACAATATCAGGTCGTCGGTCGCCTGTTAGGTCTATGACGGTGACGTTACGCGTTGGCCAGGACGGATCACCGAAGGTTCCGGTCATCTCGAAATGTCCGGTGCCATCATTATGGTAAATGAGTTTTCCATCCGGCCTATCGTTACCTAAAACAAGATCTAGATCCCCATCAGCGTCCAGGTCAGCAAGAGCAGCGGTATACGTTCTATCCGCCGTATCACCAATGTTGTGGCGCTCTAGAAAACTGCCACTTCCATCATTCACAAGCACGATGTCCAACAGGGGCCAGTGGCGGCCTTTAGCTAAGACGATGTCGAGATCACCGTCCCCATCAAGGTCCCCAAGGCTCGCGTTAGCACTGGTTTCAGATGTGGTTTCCAGGTAGACGGCATCCTGGAATGAAAGCTTGCTACTTTGTTGAAATCCGGGCCTTGAGCTACTGGAGCATGCAGATGACAAAGCGAACAAAGCAGCCAATGACAACAGACAGCGTTGGTCAGGCATGTGGCAGTGAGCCTTGTGGTTCAGTCTGGTGGGGATTCAGCCTCTTACTGCCCGCTTAACCAGGTTCTCCATGAGCGGAATCTTAAAGTGGTTATAGTCNAGCGGCTCTGCTCCCTGAACTGCCATCGAACCTGCTTGTGCAGCAGTATCCTCGTTCCGAATTTGACCCCGAATNATGGTCTCGACTTCTTGCAGGCGCCGTGGGATGCACTGCACAGCTCCACAGACGATACGCGCGTCATCAATCCGGTCACCAGTGCTCTTGATTGCTGAGGCTACACTCACGAGCGGAAAGTCCCAGCTTCCACGGTCGCTTGCTTTCTCGAAGTAGAAGTCGGCACCACTCCAGGTGTTGGGTATACGGACCTTGATCAAGAGATCTTCTGGGTTGAGGACCGTCATGCGCATGATGTCGACTGCAGGTTCCATAAAAAAGCTGTCGGCCTTGATCACACGTTCCCCACTGGAATTTCTGACCACCATTTCGGCATCAAGCGCCACGAGAGCGGTAGCTGTATCTGACGGGGAAACTGCTACACAGCGGTTTGCTCCAAAGATCGCATGTTCTCGATTGAGTGCNTCTGTTGCCCCAGCGTAGCAAGTGTTNCCGCCCGCCCGGTANCAGGACACNCCATAGCGGTAGTACCAACAGCGAGTGTCCTGACAGAGGTTGCCACCCAGGGTGCCTGCATTTCTGATCTGTGGACTCGCCACCTTGCTGGCCGCTTCGGACAAAAGCGAAAACCGTTCACGGATCAGAGGGCTTCGTTCAACCTCGGTCAGTGTTGTCAGTGCACCGATTTCAATCCCATTAGAGGTTTCATCAATGCCCCGAAGTGCATCAAGGCCTTCAAGATCGATTACCGCCTCCGGGCGCTTCCCTCGATTCTTGAACCAGCCAAGACTATCCATGCCACCAGCGAGAGCCCATCCATCCTCACGGTACTCTTCAAGCAGATTGAGTGCTCCTTCAACGCTCGCGGGCTGAATGAGCTCGAAGCCCGGAATCATGTCCTTCATCATAGGGCTTGCCTCGCTACTGAGTGTTCACTTGAAGTGGTGTATGAGACTGCGGTTGTCCTGAATACGCGTTTACGATCATATCCGTAACCACCGGAGTTCGGTTGAAGTAGTGGCCTTCTAGAGCTTCAGAGATGGCACACAGGAGAGCCGCCGCTGAACATCCCATGAGTGGTTCGCCAATCCCCTTCGAGCCAACTGGGTTCTCTGGGTCGGCTATGTTAACCGCTGCCCAGCCCATTTCTGAAGGAACATCCAAGTATGATGGTGGTTTTGCTTGGTAGAGTCCGACTGAGCCGGGTAGGCCCCAGACATCGTCGTAGAGATGACGTTCTGTTAATGCCATTCCGAAGCCCATTACTGCACCACCCTTGATTTGGGTTGCTAGGCCCTGGGGATGGTTCACGGTTCCACAATCAGCGACTCCGAGATAGTCGATGATCTCAACCTTTCCTGTTTCAACGTCGAGTTCTATTTCGATAAAGCCTGCGGCGAGGGCCGGTACCATACCTGATTGACCCATATTATCTCGTGCCACACCAATCAAGCCCGTGTCTACCACGCCAGCGACAGCACGGGCAGTCATCGGATTGATATCATCGGGTACGGTATGTCCACTATATGCTCCACCCAGTTCGATCGCCTTCTGAGCAGCATGGGCGTATGACATACGTCTGGAGGGGTTCGATTTACTAAAGACATTTTCTCCAGATATGTCGTAGTCTTCAGCTGAGCCGCCGAACTCGATAGCAGCAATTTCCTTCAGCTTACGGAGCGCATCCATTGCCGCGGCATAGTTTGTACGCGTCATCGTGAAGGAGGTGTTACTACCAAATTGCCCTAGGTTCCAGGGAAGACCCAGGCTTGAGTCTCCGCGCACGATCTGGCAGTTGTCCCAGTCATACTTGAGTGCATCCGCCGCGACTCGGGAAGTACTTGCATAGGAGTACGTGCCGAGATTACCGACGCCACTGTGGATATGNAGAACACCATCAGGGGTGATGCGTACCAGGCCATCGAACCCGCTCGCGCCCGCTGAATGGAACGCTTGTCCAACTGCCGTCGCTCGGATTTTTGATCCATTACGTTGACCGCTACGCGCCCGACGCTCCTGCCAGGCAAACTGTTCTGCTCCCATGTCCAGGGCGTCACGAAGGTGTGCGCTTGTAACAGGTTGCCTGCTCGCTCCATACCGTGAGTCATTTGTCGGAGCGTTGATGCGCCGAATCGCCACGAGATCGATTCCTAATTGCCGAGCTGCTTTATCTAAAAGCGGCTCCACTGCCATGGCGATCTGGTTTTGTCCAGGGCCACGCTGGGCACCCCGAGGAGGTGTGTTGGTTAGCACTGAAATACCGCGGTAACGCATTGCCAGAGGGGTATAAACGATGGAGACCGCACTCGCCGCAGCACCCATATCACCGCCCCCACCGTTCGATCCGCTTTCTTGAACGATGTACAGGTCAACAGCCGAGATTCGCCCGTCCTCTTGAAATCCCATCTTGATGCGGCCCTGAAAACCAGGTCGAGCTGACCCCAAGTAGTACTCTTCCGCACGGCTGATCCTCATCAGAACAGGTCGCCCAGTCTTCTTGGACATGTACGCAGGAATTGCCATGCACGGGTAGGCACTACCCTTGGAGCCAAATCCACCACCACAGTATTCAGCAACATAAACCAAATTCTCTGGCTCAATACCGATATAATTCGCTAGACCCGGAACCACGAAACTTTGGCTCTGGGTCGACCCACGAACGTGGCACTTACCATTTTCCCAGTAGGCTAGTGCTGTCCGGGGCTCCATTGAGTGATGGGAGTGACTTGCCGTGACAAAGGTCTCGTCAAGCGTAAGTGCCGTTCCCGAGAAACCNGCTTCCAAATCACCATAAGACCACTCTGCCCCCGGCTCTCCCATCGGGAGTTGACCTTCCTCGGCCGCCTCAAAGTCTTCCGCACTCCATTTAAGCTCCTGTACCCCCTGACGCGGTACGACCGTATTACCTTCGAGATAAGCATTAGGACCACCAGGCCGTAGGCTCTGAAGCGGATCTACACAGAAGGGTAGCGGCTCCAGATCAAGCCTAATTGCTTCAATCGCGTTTTGAGCGGTGGTTTCATCGACCGCAGCTACGGCGAGAATGGGCTCACCCACAAAATGGGGCTCATTCGTTAGAATGTTAGCTGCCGCACCGGGCTGCTCGGGTACCTCGTCCGCCGTGAGAACGTCCACGACGCCCGCCATGCGTAATGCTTCAGTTAAATCAATGTTCCGCACCCGTGCATGTGGCATCGGACTCGTAAGGAGTCTGCAGTAGATCAACCCGTCCATCCGAAAATCTTCGGCGTATTTTGCTGCTCCGGTGACTTTCCCTCGGATATCCGGTGGTATGAAATCTTTGCCAAGCAACTCAGGCATTTGACGTCTCCTCAGCGGCCCGCATCACACCGTTCAGATAATGATCATATGCACCGCAACGGCAGAGATTACCAGCCATCGCGATTCGGGCTTCATCACGCGTTGGGTTCGGGTTTGACCTGAGCAGGGCGACTGCTGACATAACTTGTCCCGGCGTACAGAATCCACATTGTGGGCTTAATTCATCGATAAATGCTTGTTGCACCGGGTGCAATTGTCCATTTGCACCTTCTAGTCCCTCAACAGTCGTTACCTCACGATTTCCAACCCGGTGCGTCAATAGTGTGCAGGAGTAGTGGTTCACATCACTGATCAGCACTGTACACGCACCACATTCGGCGCGGTCACAGCCTAGTTTTGTGCCTGTAAGGCCGAGTTTATAACGAAGTGTCATCGCCAGTGTCTCACCCGGCAGTACGTCAACCCGACGAGTTTGGCCATTGACGTTGAGTGTGATCAGGCGCTCCACGCCCTGTGCTGATAAAGACTGCGGGCGCGTTAGTGCTGGGCTAAAGTAAATAGCTCCGGAAACAGTTACTCCGGAAGCGATGACTCCCTTGATAAAATTCCGTCGGGACCACTCGGGTCTCGTTTCGGGCATGATGACGACCGTATCNGAGTGGCCGACAGCGGGAGAGGGAGCACTTGCGTTTTGGACGGGTTCGAAGGCGTCTGTATCACTCACCTAACCTGACTCCTGCCTGGGGAACTTGCGCATGGTAAGGTAGAGCGGGCTAGCGGACAACTTATTGATGCCTTTGCCGGGTTTAACGAGAGCCATCGTATTGTGCTACAGTCGAAGAAGGATAGAGGTTGCCGAGCTTGTGCGCTTGTTCGAGAAAGCCGATATCTGGCGCCTAGCATTCCCGGAATCCAGTGAAAGAGGTGTGACAATGAGTACAGCGAGATGTGTTTGGCGTACCACGCTACTANTTGGCTTGTTCATGGGTTTGTATNCACCTGTTACGAACGCTTTGTCAGCTCAAATACTCGGCCTNTCTGAGGCGACGATTGAGGATATCAACNCCGCCTTTAACTCAGGAACTCTGACTTCTGAGCGCCTCGTCGAACTATATCTCGCTCGGATCCAGGCCTACGATCAGGATGGTCCCCGTCTCAACGCTGTGCTCTGGCTAAATGACCAGGCTTTAGAGACCGCGAGAATCCTTGATGAGGAACGCAGGCTGAGTGGACCGCGTTCTCCACTACATGGCATCCCCGTAGCACTTAAGGACAACATCGATACTGCTGACATGCCCACCACTGCCGGCTCATTGCTTTTGGCAGGGTCACTGCCACCAGATGACGCGTTTATCGTTGAAAAACTTAGGAACGCCGGGGCGATCATTCTAGCGAAGCTCAACATGAGCGAACTCGCCTCTGGTGTAACGATGAGTTCGGTCGGTGGCTTTATCAGGAATCCTCATGATACAGAGCGTTCCCCGGCAGGCTCTTCTGGAGGGACGGGCGCAGCAATAGCAGCCGCTTTTGCGCAGTTGGGTATCGGCACGGATACGGGTGGATCTGTTCGTGGACCAACTACAGCCAATGGTATAGCCGGGCTCAAGCCAACACATGGTTTATTAAGTCGTGATGGTATCGTACCGCTTGCCCTCTCTTTTGACATGGCAGGCCCTATGGCACGGCATGTATACGATGTGGCAGCAATGCTGGGTGTCATGACCGGAATCGACCCGGAGGACGCTGCGACGAGTAAGAGTGCCGATCGTTTTGAAACCAATTACACCCAATTCTTGGACGTGAGCGCACTCGGTGATGCAAGAATCGGGGTTGCCCGAGATTTTCTGGGGCAAGATACCGAGGTTGACTGGATTCTTGAGGCTTCGCTTGAGGCGATGCGAGCCGAGGGTGCCACTGTGGTGGATGTCTATTTTCCTCAGTGGCTTCTGGATATCAAGGGTGACTGGTATACGACTATACGGTGGAGAGAGTTTCGTGCTCAAATCCCTGAGTATCTGGCCACGATTGGACCGGAATACCCAAAGACGCTTAAGGAGATGGTAGAGCGGTCCATGGAGATTACATCACTCACCCCAGAGGGCGGAACACCAAACCCTACACGTTGGTCACTGCTCAGACAGGAGGAGGAGAGTGGAACGCTCGATGACCATGAGTACATAGCGATGAAGAACTATGGACTCCCGATGGTACAAAGTATTGTGGCCGGGCTCATGGATGCCCAAAACCTCGATGTGATTGTATACCCGACTTCACCTACTCGTCCTTCTTTGGTAAACGGTGGTGGTGGAGGAGTATCTGCTACGAACATCGCAAATCTCACGGGGTTCCCAGACTTGATTGTACCCGGTGGTTTTACCAGTGATCAGCTTCCGGTTGGAATCTCATTTCTCGGTCGACCGTTCAGTGAGCCCCGCTTATTTGGGCTAGGGTATGCATTTGAGCAGGCTACTAAGGTGAGACGTGACCCTAAGATGACTCCACCACTTTTGGGTGAAGAGATTCGGAGGTAGGCCATACTAACTGAACCTTATTTGCGCCTATTCATTCACTCCCAGCTTAGCACAGCGGTATTCAGATTAGTCGCACTTCTTAGCGCTGGCTTTGAAGAATGTATAGCAGAAGGTGCCCTTTGAGCTGAGTCCGGTTTCCCGGAGGTCTGCGACGCCCTTCTCCCACTCGATAGGCGACATCAGACTTTTGGTCAGTGCTTCAATTCGAATGCCCTCGACCATTGGCACGATCGTCTGAAGTACGAACTGATGCTGCATGAGCGGACGGCTTTTGTCTGCATAGACCATACGTGGGGAGACTCGCACATTTTCGAAACCTGCAGACTGAAGTAGCGGATGCAGTCTTCGTCCGATTTCGGAGTCGCATCCGAGCCCAGCCTGGACCTCGATAAGGCACTTCCACGCACGAATGGCCTCTGGGGTGTCTGGATGGAAGTAGCAAGACCCATGATCTCCTTCCACAACAAGTAAGGTACCACCGGGACGCAGAAGTGTTTTGAGGCTGATCAGCGCAGCAAGAGGGTCAGGTAGGTGCTCGAGCAGATAGCTGACGAATAAAACGTCGAAACTTTCTGGTTTGAACGGAGCTTCAAACAGGTCAGCGGTAAGCAGATGTACCTCCTGCAGTCCGGCTGTCCGGACGCGCTCTGCGGCCAACCCAACCGATTGCGGGATTTTGTCAAATGACACGAAACGACAAGCAGGGAGTCGCTGAGCCATCGCAACCGTCTGAGCGCCGACTCCACAGGCGACCTCGAGGATCCTGCTGTCTGGCGGGAACTCGGTGTCGTGGTGGATCAGATCCGAGACAGATTCGGCTTGGTCCATGAGTCGCTGGGCTTCCCGCTCACCGTACCCATGTACATAGGCCTTAGGCTCAGTTACCTCCCCACTAGACACCTACCCGTTCGGCTCCAGCATAGTTTGGATCCGAGCCATCGAGTCATCATAGTGGAGTGCAGTGGCGTTAGGGTTAGCCCCATTTCGTGCCTGCCGTTCCTGGAGCAACCCTTCTAGGAGTGAATTCAGGTGTGCCCGCACATACGGAGCAATGTCGGTCTGCAGAGCATCTTCATCGCTCATCAGTTCGTCCATACGCCCTAGGTAAGCCCGCTGGAGGTTTCTGCGGTATACATCTGTGTCGTCTCCGCTAGCCAATTCAGACCACACACCATTACGGAGATCGCTGAGCATCTCACCCAGTGAGTATGCTCCTGAAGCATGGAAGGCTTCTTGCTCTATGAGACGTTTCATACGGTCAGTATTGAGGACTTGGTTCAGGGTGCTGACTTGCCTTTGTCGCACGACATCCGGTGCTCCAGAGTCCTGGAATTGGTTGAGTATATCTGAGCGGAGCATCCAGGTAGGCGTAGCGAACACCTGATTATTCAGATAATCCATCGCTCTTTCCTGCTTTTCCTTCGGCACACGTTCGTATTGAACTCCTTCCTGGCCTTGGCGTTTTCGGGTAAGAATGACGCCTCCAATATTGGTGAGTACGTGACCGGAGTAACGGTTCCACTGTCCTATGACGTTGGTGTAGAGCTCTTCAAGATCCGAGAAGTCTTCACCTGCTTGATATGTCCAGGCCTTCAGGTTGTCTACGATTCGTTTGAGGTTCGCAATACCAAGGTCAGANGCCCTCATGGCATCATCTCCGATAGCCTCTGTGAGTGCGGTCGGATCCGCCCCAGTCGGACTCGAGAATCGATATACAGGATCAGCGGTTTGTGTGACCACCATTTCCCGTAAACCTTCGCGTTCAGACAGTTCATTTTCTCCCGGCATCGGCCTATATCCCCATTCGATCGCAAATTGATCGTAGGGGCCAATCGCGGGCATGAAGCACGTATCATCACCGGGCTGGGCCACATAATTGAAACGCGCATAATCCATGATTGATGGAGCAATACCCATTCGACACGGAAAGCGGGTTCTGAGTGAGTCAACAGGATATGCAGCAGACGACTGCATATTGTGCTGTAAGCCGAGTGTGTGCCCTACCTCATGCGAGGAAACGAAGCGGATCAGTTCGCCCATGACTTCGTCGCTAAATTCGACTCCTCGTGCATCAGGATTTGCAGCTGCGGTCTGAATAAAGAACCAATTTCTGAGTAGGTTCATCACNTTGTGGTACCACTGGATATCGCTCTCGAGGATCTCTCCTGTGCGAGGGTCGTGAACGTGGGGNCCTGAAGCATTTTGAACTGTTGATGCCAGGTAGCGGATCACTGAGTAGCGGGCATCCTCGGCATTCCAATCCGGGTCCTCATCGGGTGTCGGCGCATCCCTCGCGATGATTGCGTTACTGAAGCCTGCTGCTTCAAAAGCAATCTGCCAATCTTCCAAGCCTTGCTTCAGGTACGGTCGCCACTTCATAGGTGTTGCCGGGTCGATATAGTAGATGATGGGCTCTACCGGATCGACGAGTTCTCCGCGAGCGAATGCAGTTGGGTCGCTGGGTTCTAGACGCCAGCGCGTTATAAAACACCGTTCCGTAGCACGCTGCTCATCGAGCCCGTAATCAATCTGGCTCGTACTGAAGAAGCCCACGCGCTCATCGCAGAGTCTGGGCTGCATCGGGTTGTCAGGTAGGGCGAGCATCGAATGATGCATCTCCATAGACAGCGTGTTTGTTGGATCATTGGAAGGAGGTTCAGAGGCTTCATAAGTGAGTACCCGGCGTACCTCGACATTTCGGGGATACGCACTCGATCGGAGAACAAAGGTACGCTCTGGATCCACTCTCCTTACGCCATAGGTTTCACGCCGATTTTTCTGTAAGCCGAGCATGGGGACGTCATCAGTAAAGAGATCAGTGACATCGATCACCAGGGCCGAGGAGTCGTTTGAGAATGTCTCGATTTCAAACGTGTGGATAACTGGCTCGAAGTTGGAATTGGCCACTGCGCGTGCAATTGGTTCACCGTCATCAGCATAGTTTTGATGACTCACGAGCCGCAGAAATACGCGCTTGTTTCTACGGTCCCAACGCACGACGGATGTATTGACCTTAGATCCACCATAGCCTGAGCCGTCTGCAGACTTAGCAATCCGCGTCAATAGAAGCATCTCTCGGCCGAGTTCATTGAGCGGGATTTCGTAGTATAGGTCNTCACCGATCATATGCGTGGTGAAGAGGCCCGTACTTGTTACGGCTTCACTAGTTACGACGTCCGAGTAGGACTTATCGTCCCCTGGGTTCTCTTCCTGCTCTTCTTCCTGCTGGGTTAAGGACGCCTCGAGATGTGTGTGGGTTACAGCGAACGTGATGGCAAACAGAATTAGTGGAGTGAGGAGTCGCTGTCTCATGATGTAATCTCAAGCTCAAGGAAGATGTGGTGGGGTGATCAACATCCAATGCGCATACTGAAATGGTCAAGCCGCTAGCTAGGAGATTCGCGAGTTGTGACAAACTCAACCTATCATGCCGGCATGGATGACATTCTTGCACAACCTCTATCACGGCTAGCAGAAGCCGTGAGGAACAGGGCGATCTCTGCTGTAGAGTTGACCGAGATTGCAGTGAGTCGACACAAGGAGCATGGAGGTCACCTGAACGCGTACAAATCTCTAGATCTTGAAGGAGCCATTCGATTGGCTCGAGGGGCCGATGAGCTTCTGGCTCGCGGAGTCGTACCAGGACCCTTTCATGGGATTCCCATTTCAGCCAAAGACCTCTATGGCGTAAAAGGATTCCCTACATTTGCGGGAACAGCGCGGCAATTGCCGGATGTGTGGTCAAGTGATGCCTGGTTGGTTGCCCAGCTCCGTGCCCAAGGGGCAATCACGATTGGCAAAACACACACAGTCGAATTTGCCTTTGGGGCAGTTGGTATCAATCCGCATTGGGGGACACCACGGAATCCCTGGGATGAGAAAGTTCAGCGGATACCAGGAGGTTCGTCATGCGGTGCGGGGGTGAGCCTATGGGAGGGGTCCGCTTTTCTGGCCCTTGGGTCCGATACAGGAGGCTCTATACGGATACCTGCAGCAATGACTGGAACCGTTGGTCACAAGTTGACCGGGGGTCGCTGGCCGGTTGATGGAGTCGTACCACTAAGCAGTACAATGGATAGCGTTGGTGGTTTGACTCGATCTGTCGAAGACGCGGCATATTTTTTTGGTGCTGTAGATCCGGCCTGGAGGGATCCAGAAGCCTTTCTGAAGCATATCACCACGACCAAACCCTCATCCCTACGGATCGCCCTACCTAGTTGTTTGATTTGGGACGATTGCCCGAGCGATATCAGTGCCCAGATCCATGCAGCGCTCGACGAACTGGAAGTGGTTGGTGTACAACGTACGAATGTAGACGGCTCCCTATTAGATGAAGCCTTTGACCATTACATACGCAGTGGTATCGCCGGTACAGAATGTAAGGCCTTCCTCGAGCAGGAGCTTCCGGAGTGGCTGGATATTGTTCATCCGACTATAGGACATAGACTTGAAGCCGCAGACCTTCTTTCTGATCCAGGTTATGCCCTCGCTGTAAAAGAGCACTATCGACTGATGTCTGTGGCGGACCGGCTCTTCCAGGAAGGGTCTTTGCTGGTACTTCCAGCCACAATCATCACACCTCCGCCTGTAGCTGAGCTAGAGGATATGAACACGTACCTGCAGACCAACATCACCGCACTCCGTCCGACCTGCTGTGTGAATATGCTTGGCCTCTGCGCAGTGACCATCCCGGTAGGACTCGACGACGAGGGCATGCCAGTTGGTCTCCAACTAGTAGGGGCTTCTGGAGCGGATGAGGCCCTGCTTGCTGCAGCACTAACCATCGAAAGAGCTCTGGGAACTGCTCGAGAAAGGTTAGGGACACCGGCTTGTGCCTAGCGTCTTGGCCTGCGTCCGCGAAGATTGTTTTCCCGCTTAAGCCTAAGAGGAGATCACCGGCTCAATGACGATGACCAAGTGTAAAGACTTCCCGATACTCTCCGAGGATCTTGATTCACTAGATTCGGAACAAATCGAAGAAGTCCGATATCCTGCAGACCGGATTGAGTGTCACGAAGCTACACAAGACGCGAGCGCCTAGTGGAGAGCGCGACTGCAAGGCAAGAAGACGATCTACTAACTAAGATTTCGGAAGCAGTTCATGAGCGGGTTGTTGGGCAAGATCATGCTGTGGAGGGGCTTCTCGTCGGGCTACTGACTGGGGGGCATGTATTGCTCGAGGGTCTCCCAGGCCTCGCTAAGACGCTGATGGTTCGCACGCTAGCTGAAGCGATTCAAACTGGATTTCGCAGAATCCAATTCACACCTGACCTATTGCCAACCGACATCGTCGGTACTCCAGTTTTTGATCAGGGGACTGGAGACTTCAGAGTTCACAAGGGTCCGATTTTCTCAAATATCATTCTGGCTGACGAGATCAACCGTGCACCTCCCAAGGTGCAAGCTGCCTTGTTAGAAGCGATGGAAGAGCGGCAGGTCACAATCGCGGGAGAGACACACTCGCTGGACTCCCCGTTCATGGTGCTAGCGACTCAGAACCCGGTCGAACTGCACGGAACATATCCGCTAGCTGAGGCCCAGCTTGATCGCTTTGCTTTGAAGATTGATATCAGCCACCCGTCCCGAGACGAAGAAAAAAAGATTGTTCGCCGTGTTGCGAGCACAGATTCTCGACCGATCGAAGCCGTTGCGACCGTCGAACAGATTTCAGTTGCTCGCGCTGAGGTCGCTGCAGTCCACCTAGATGAAAAAGTCCTCGACTATGTCGTCGAACTCGCTTTCGCTACCAGAGAACCAGGAGTGTATGGATTAGAAGATCTTGAGGACTTGATCGATTTTGGTACGTCCCCACGTGCGACGATCTTTCTGACCCGGACAGCCCGTGCCCGCGCTTATCTGAGAGGTAGAGATTTTGTGCTCCCGGATGATGTTAAAGCAATGGCGCCGCTTGTTCTGAGGCACCGGCTGAGGACTACGTATGAAGCAGACGCCCGAGGCATCGACACTGAGGAGATTATGCGGCGGGTGCTCGGGGCCGTTCCGACCCCCTGAAGGCTGTGGACGGCGAACGAGTATTTTCCAAAGAGGTAACTGCGTGGTTGCGGCGTATCGAGTTGCGTACCCGCGGACTGGTTGAGTCACTGTTCAGCGGGGAGTACCGATCAGTTTTTAAGGGACGCGGGATGGAGTTCTCAGATGTTCGGGAATACCAGCCGGGTGACGATGTGCGGGCAATCGACTGGAATGTTACCGCTCGGCGTGGTCGTGTCTTTGTCAAAGAGCACGTTGAAGAGCGGGAACTCAGCGTTCTTCTGATTGTTGATTGCTCAGCATCCAAAGATTTTGGGACAGGGCTTAAGCCAAATATGGTGATCGCGNCCGAGGTCGCAGGGATCCTTGCACTAGCGGCTACCGACAACAACGATCGCGTCGGCCTCCTCATTGTGACTGATCGTGTGGAACTCTACATACCCCCGGATAGTGGTCGCAGCCATGCTATGCGCTTGGTATTAGACCTCCTCTCGTTTCGTCCTTCTGGGAAAGGCACGAAGCTCTCATGTGCGCTCGAGTATGCATCCAAGGTTCTTCACCAAAGGACTGCAGTTTTCCTGGTTAGTGACTTTCTGTTAGGTGAGAAATCGGATTCCTCATTCATGGCGGACGCGAGGCGATTCAGTCGTGAGCATGACTTGATTCCGATTCGAGTCACAGATCCCGGAGCGGCGACGTTGCCCAATGTTGGTCTGTTAGCGCTCGCTGATCCGGAGACTGGTATAAGGCGGGTCCTGAATACAAGCGACAAGCTTGTTCGCCAGGATTATGCAGAGAAGCGATTAAGCCAGAGAGCTGAGATTGACAAGCTTTTCCGCCAGCTCCAGACGGATGTGGTTGAGGTTACATCGACGGAAGACTATGTCCTACCATTGATCAGGTTCTTTCGTCGCCGAGAGCGAGTCGGATGATGAAGAGAATGCATCTTGCCCTGGCTCTCTCCTGGGTACTGCTGGCTGGGACAACCACGGTATCACTCGCAGCCCAAATATCGCTGGAAGCAACCGGCTCACTTTCAGCAGACACCGTAGGCCAGGGTGATGTCTTCGAGCTATACGTTGAAATCCGAGTGCCTTCGGGCAGCGCTGTCTATTTTCCTGACACAGTACCTAGTGCATTCGGCCTGGAGAGCTTCAGGGCGGTTGACTGGGAGTCAGAAGCATTCGGTGATGGGGGAATACTGACGCTCAACTATCCACTGATTGCCTTTCAAATCGGGTTGATACCTGTACCTGGATTGGATGTGTTTATAGGTCCAGCAACAGGGATAGAGGGTCCATCCTTCCATACTGGGTCAGTGATCGGGGAATGGGATGGCGTGGCTACCGATTCTGGACTTGAGGCGCTAGAGCAGATTCCTGTTGCCAGACAAGCTGTTTGGATCGCATCACCCATTCAGCTAGGAGACATCAGTGCTGGCTTAGAACCAAAGTTGCCTTCTGATGTATTGGGAGCGAACTGGGACTGGCTCTCCCTTGTCGTGATTGTATCGTTGTCGATCGTGCTTCTGGTAGCCATTGCCCCGATGGTGAGGAAAATGCTTACGGATCAGGGAGACAACCCCGTTTTGCANGCGACTTCCCTAGGTCGGGATCCTGCTTTGGTCCGGTGGCAAGCTGCCCTAGACGAGCTTGATCGCATTCTCAGTCTGGGTTTGCACCTGAACGAGGACGTGGAGGAATTCTATGGTCGTAGTAGCCGAGCAGTGCGCACCTATGTCGAAGGTTTGAACACGGCTTGGGGGCCGAGTTTCACGAGTTCGGAATTGATGTTGCAGCTCTGTAGGGGAGTCAACGGATCTTCTGTCAATCTTTATGGGTCAATGGATGTGGCAGAAGTTGTGAAATTTGGTCGTTTGCGGCCGGATGCGGATTCTGCGGAAAGCGACTGGCGGGTGCTAAGGAATTGGGTCGAAGAATCTAGGACTATAGAATCATGAGTTTCGAGTTCGGACAACCGAGCTTCCTAGCTCTCCTCAGCCTATTGCCCGTGTGGTGGTGGTGGGTGCGACCTAAAGGTCTAGCTGGATTGCTCATAGCTCGTGGGGAGCCAGCTGAAGCACTCGCACTCCGTGGCTGGAGAGCTCGCACGTTAGAGACCTTGCCAAGTGCGATGCGCCTAGCCGCACTCGGATTCTTGGTCCTAGCGCTTTGTCAGCCACGTATTGTCCGGATCCTGGAAGAGCCACTCACTGAGGGGGTAGGAATCGCGTTCGCAATCGATCTGTCGACTTCGATGTGGGCAGGAGACATGGCGGAGCGAACAACTAGGCTGCAAGCCGCAAAGGCTACCGTTCTTCGTTTTCTTGAAAATCGTGAAGATGATGTCGGCTTAGTTTCTTTTGCGGGTGAATCTTTGATCAGGTTGCCTATGACCCACGACGCGTACGTGGTCGAGATGGCTGTGGATGAGATGGAGGTTGGTCTGCTAACTGACGGTACTGATATAGCCGGGGCGATTGCTGCCGGGGCTGGGCTCCTTAGGGATGCCCCTCACACATCTAAGGTTCTCATCCTTGTAACGGACGGCGCTCATAACAAAGCTGGAATCGTCCCGGCAATCGCAGCTCGAGCAGCAGCAGCATTTGATGTGAAGGTTTACCCGATCGCGATCGGTGATGAACAGGGTCCGCGAGCGGCTGTGAATGAGATGGAAACTGTTCTAACACAAACTGCTCGAATTACGGGTGGGCGTTACTTCCGGGCTACAGATGTGGAGGCACTGGAAGCTATCTACGATGAAATTGACAGGCTTGAGGTAGCATCAGAAGTCATCACAGAACGCGAGGAATCCGTCCCGCTCGGGCTGTGGCTTGTGATAGGGTCGATGGTATTCTTGGCAGGAGCAAACACGCTTCGTGGCTCACGTTGGGGTGTGTTACCGTGACCTTCTCTCATCCTGCACTTTTGGCGTTGGCTCCGATCATCGTATTGGTGGTGGGGTTAGCTCTGACTGCCCAATGGCGTAGATACCGGAGGCTTGAGGAGGCCTTCGGCGGGAGAAAGGCGGCTAGAAGGCTAACCTCGATTGACCTGCACAGGTTTCCCAAGAGTCGGCTATCGTGCCTCATTGCAGTCAGCCTGGCATTGACCATAGCGGCTGCGGGCCCGCACATCGACTTTGGCTCGACTCTGGATCCTGAACAGCCGGTAGATCTTGTGATTGCAGTAGATGTTTCCCTTTCAATGACTGGGAATGACGTTGCTCCGACCCGGCTGGACCGTGCCAAGGAAGTCGTGAATGCGATAACTGAGTCTTTGACGCAAGAGCGGATCGGACTCGCCATTTTTGCGGACTGGCCGTATACCGTGCTTCCGATGACGGATGACCCCGAACTCGTGCGATTCTTTACGGCATCACTCGCTCCGGATTTGATCGAAGAGCGTGACCAAGGCACTTCACTTTCCCTGGTGATCAAACACTCGACAGAGATGCTTAATGCACGCCACAGNCCGGAAGCTCAACAAGCAATTCTTTTGATCACTGACGGGGAGGGCCATGAAGACANGGCCTTGATTTTAGATTCAGTTGCCGTTGCCACAGAGACGGGTATTCGTGTTTGGACGGCGGGTGTAGGTACTACTGCGGGCTCNAGTCTTATGACCGAAGGAGACGATCCGGTTCTGGTTCTAGGGGATGACGGTGAGCCTATCGTATCACGGTTGAATGAAACTTTGCTCCGAAGCATCGCGATCGCAGGAGGTGGTAGCTATCACGATGTTCGTGGAGCGGCAGGGCTTCGTAACCTGCAGGCTCGCTTTCGGAGAGCCGAGACTGCCTCGGCTCTAGGTGGAGAACCTGTAGGAGTAGCACTCTGGATTCTCTTACTTGCAGTGCCGCTTCTCTTTTTAGAAGGAAAGATGGATTCAGGTGGAGTCATAGAATCTCCCCGCCTCAATGAGCCAGGACCTTGAATAGCTCCAAGATGGATTTTGTGTTCGGAGACTCATGGTTACGCATGACAGTGATATCTGTGACGCTTGCCGGTCTTGTTTTCACATGGACGAATGAGCGCAAGAGTGTGGAGCGTGCCAATCGACTCCATCGGACTGGAGATTTGCCACAAGCCTCAGCGGTTTATCGGAACAGAATAGACTCGGATTCTTTGCGCCTGGACCTCCGATACAATCTCGGTACGAGCTTGCTTGAACTTGGAAGTGCCAGAGCTGAAGAGGAATTAACTCGTGGCGTGGAGAGTAATGACGATCAAGTCACTAAGCTTGCGCTCTATAACCTTGGTGTGTCACGCCTTCTCCGGGCTGTTTCAGCCGAGAATGTTGACTCGATGATAATCCATGCTCGTGCATCGGTCCAAGCCAACCGCAACACACTCCGTTTAAGTTCTGATCAGACTGATGCCAAATGGAATCTCTCGATGGCTCAGCGACTGCTGGATTCCATCGACGCTGCGAATAGACGAGCGGGGAGGGTGACAGCTGAAGGGCCTGCAAATCCAGATGAACTCGTACCCGCAGAAAATATGCTTGAAGGGGAAGAGGAAGACCCAAGGCAGGGGTTCGCACCACTAGAAGGAGATGATGAAAGCCTAGCTGAATTGAGCGAAGAAGAACCCCTCTCGTTTGCTGAAGCTGCTGAGATTCTTGGAGTAACGAGGCTTGATGGGGCTGCGATCATGAGGAAACTGCTCGCTCTTGAGAGCAGAGCTAGGTGGGGCAGACAACTTGGTAGGGCGGGACCAAAGCGTTAGGCCAGCTGACTTTAGTGAAGTCGTAACCTTGCTCCTATAAGCATCCGACGAGGTAGCCCAGGGGTGAAGAAGGGTTCGATTTCTTCAGATGGACCACGGACATTGGGAGAAATGAGCCCAAAAGGATTGTACGATTGGTCAAGTAGATTCTTTACCTCTGCATAGAGTGTAGCAGGCCCCACTACTCTGCTGATATCCAGGTTAAGTAGGGCGTAGCCAGCGAGTTTTCCGAAGTTTCCTTTNTTGCCCTCATCACCCACGAGGAATCGTTCACCCACATAGTGGAGCGATAGGTCTGATTGGTATTCACCTCTCNCATAGCTNATAGCTAGTCCAGCGGTGAAAGCTGGGATCAAAGGGAAGCGGTCTCCTGGCTCAACGACTGGGGCGGGAAGGATTTGATCTNGAGTNTCCTCTTCCTCCTCTTCCTCAAGGAAGGGGGCTGCCAACGTGGCATGGGTTTCAAACGTAGCACGAGTCCACGCGATCGATCCTTGGATGCTCGCGCCTGGAAGCACTGGGATTGATTTGATCGTCATAGCACCCTCTAGGCCAATACGCCGTGTGCCTTCAAGGTTCGTGAAGAACCCACGCGTTGGTTGTTCTGGATCGACCACGCTGAAAAGATCGTTGTGAACTTCAGACCAGTATGCCGTAACGCTTGTGCTCATCTGGCTACGCTCAGTGCGGAAACCTGCTTGCCAAGAGTCAGTAGTGACCGGTTCCAGTGGAGGGTCGGCACCAAGTTCGAAAGGAAGCGGACAGGGGTCTTCTGGGTCAGCGCATGTGATTTCGAGGATCACAGGTGCCCGAAACCCTCGGGCGTAGCCAGCGAATAATCTTACGCCAGGTAAGGTTTCCTGACTTACGCCGAGGGCACCTGTGATTTGATTGAATTGGTTGTCGCCGTTGTGTTCCGGGTCTAGAAAGTCTCTAAAGGGTACGCTTACATGATCAAAGCGGAGAGAGCTGTGAAGAGCAGTTCGTCGTCCTGCTCGCCAAAAGAGATCTGTATAAAGTCCCAGGTTATTCTCATTGGTACCGGCGAGTTCCGTTGTCTTTCGTTCTATGTCAGGAAAAGCGCGATTAGGTACCTCTAAGATCTCGATATCAACATCATTCCTAGCTATATCGATGCCAGTTGCGATTCTTACATCAGNGTTGGGTTCGTATCTGACTTGTAGCGCACTGCCTCCTGAAGCGATTCCGGTTAGTCCCATNNCATCTGGCTCGGTGACATTGTCATTGAATTGATTGAAGTCGGTGAAGCGAGCGAAACCAGAAAGACTAATCTCCAACGCCGAGCTCAAGGTTTGTTCAAGGTGTGCGTTAAAGAAGTGCAGCCGCGGTCGAAAGTAATCCCCATTGCCTCCTGTATACTGAAGTTCTCTGCGGTCTGTGGGTGGTGANGAGATATCTGGCGGCAGTGCTCCACCCTCAAGCCAGGACTCTGGAAGTGCCTGGGGACCTTCGATTGAATCCGATGATAGCGTATATGAGATCCAGGCGTCGGATCGAACGCCCCTTCTACCCATTTTTATGAAAGCCTGGAGCTGTTGGGCATGGTTCTTCATTCGCCACCCATCGGTTTGACGGTACGACAGGCGACTGTAGAGGTCGAAGCCGGCAGCTTCTCCGGATGCTAGAAGTGAGCCTCCAAGATCCCCGAAATCACCACCGAACACTTCTAGCTCTACTTGACTGTCTCCAAGCCCTCGGCGGGTGACCAGGTTAAGGGCACCCGCCAAAGAGTTTTTCCCGAAGTTTCCAGCTGGTCCTCGTACAAGTTCCACCCGCTCTAAATCGCGCATAGGCAGTAAATTGAAATGCACTTGAGCCGCGTCGGCTTCGTTTACCCGCACGCCGTCTATGAAGACACTGATGCTCTGAGGAAGGCCTACAACCGGAGAAACGCTAAACCCTCGAAGGCGAAGATCAGGTTGGAATGGGCTTCCCACTTGGTCGCCTAAACTTACACCCGGAAGGTTTTCAAGTATTTCAGCCACTGAGTGATAGGCCCGCTCGATACGGTTTCGGGTAATCATATCTACCGGAAACGGTGCTTCCACGATCGGGATGACGCCCGCTCGCATTCTGGCTACCTCGACCCGGACACCCGAAAGTGCGATAACACTGTCCGAGGGGATGGTGTCTGGGGGTTCCTGTGCATCTACAGGGAGATGCACAGCAGCAAAGCTGCCTATGAATAAGATTGTCTGGAGAACCCGCATTCTATCTACTTGTGCTTGTCTCAGCCTTATTACCAGATGGCGACATCGAAGAGCTTGCTCTACTTAACTATCAGAGCTCAGTTAAGAGGAGGGACCCTCGCCAGAAGGTCTCTTAAGGGCAAGNGTGCCCACTGCCTTGGAGAAAACGTTGATGAACGCTACGCGGACGAACCGTTTCTTCTTGTTGTTCTTGGGAGCGTTGCTCCTCGGGACACCGCTCTCGGCTCAGAAGGTCCCACGGCTCGACTCCTACGATGGGGTCGTTGTCCGGATCCTGCAGAGCAACAACGCCGGCAACGTCCAACACATCATCGACCCGTTGACGAACGAGGTCGTAGGCGTCATCGAGGGCTGTCCCAGGCCGCACAATCTCTTCGCCCACCCGGAGGGGCTCTACTACTACTGCACGAGCGAGGTAGAGAATACGCTCGACGTCTATGACACCCGCTCATTGCAGCTCGTCGAGCAGCTCCCGCTCACAGCTCGGCCGAACAAGGCGGCGATCAACAAAAAGCATCGCAAGATTTACGTCGGGATCGCCGCCGCGCCCTTCGTTGACGTGTTCAGCCTGGACACACATGAGAAGCTCGGGAGCATTCCTGTCACGACGGGAATCCACAACGTGTACGTGAGCCCGGATGGGAACTGGGTTCTCGCGGGACTGAATGCGCGTAGTGAGAACTCGATCGAGGTCATCGACCCGAACATCGACGAGGTCGTCCGGACGCTCTCGCTCGTTGACGACCAAGGCGGGCACCATACCGTGCGGCCGATGGCGTTGCTGGCGGGGGACGACGGCTCGACCGACAAGTTGTTCGCCCACGGCACCGGCGTGAACGGCATCTGGGTGCTCGACTGGGAGACGGGTGAGAAAGAGCGGATGCTCTTCCCGCCACCGCTCCCGGCGTGGCAGCGCAACGCAGACGGAAACCAAGGAGCGCCGATGCACGGCCTCGAAGTGCTCCCCGACCGCTCTGCCGTGTGGGCCTCGAGCCGGCTCGACAGCCGTATCTACGGCTGGTCGCTCCCCGACTACGAGTTCCTCGGCGGGATCGAGGTCGGGCCAACCGCGAACTGGATGACGTCGACGCCCAACAGCAAGTACATGTACGTTGCGGTGTCCGGGTCCGACTACACGATCGCGATCGACCTCCAGACCCATGAGATCGTCGCGAAGATGCAGACCGGCGCAAGGCCCGCCCGGATCGACGTCGCGATCCTTCCGCCCGACCGAGTGAACGGCGGCGGGAACGGCAGCCGATGAGCAGAGACAACGGCCGGATCGACCGCACCATGCGCCTCGCCGCCCTCGCGCTC
>JGI24817J26689_1000015_pt1 | contig 32465 bp, 28 predicted proteins | sample METZYME_3_300m_FD_26689 | JGI IMG/M metagenome (IMG submission 26689) | reverse complement strand
ACTTCTAATACATAGACTGTTTCATCTTTAACGGCAAACTGTAAATTAATTAGACCAACCACATTTAAGGTCTTAGCTAGCTTAGTAGTAACATCTATAATTTCCTTTTTGACTTTATTACTAATTTTGTGTGCAGGTAATACACAAGAAGAGTCTCCAGAGTGAATACCTGCCTGTTCAATATGTTGCATAATGCCCGCAATAAANACATCTTTGCCATCACAAAGTGCATCTACATCAAATTCAAATGCATTTTCAATGAATTGATCAATTAAAATTGGGTGATCACTTGTTGCTTCTGCAGATCTAAANACATAATCAACAAGTTCTTTTTTTGAATAAACAATTTGCATTGCTCGTCCTCCTAGGACATAACTTGGGCGAACCAAAACAGGAAATTCTGCTTTTTCTGAATATGCTACTATTTCATCATAATTTTTTGCAATGCAATAATTTGGAATTGTTATTTTTAACTTATTAACCAAATTGGTAAATGCTTCTCTATCTTCAGCCAAATTGATGNTATCAGAAGAAGTCCCAAAAATTTTTACCCCTGCTTCTTGAAGTTTNTTAGCAATTTTTAAAGGTGTTTGCCCTCCAAATTGCACTAAAACTCCATCTGGTTTTTCAAAATCAATAATATTCATTACATCTTCAAACGTGATTGGTTCAAAATAAAGCCTATCAGCTAAATCAAAATCAGTAGAAACCGTTTCTGGATTACAATTAACCATAATGGATTTATAACCAGCTTCTCTCAAACCATATACAGCTTGTACGCAACAATAATCGAACTCAATTCCTTGCCCAATACGATTTGGTCCACCTCCTAGAATCATTACCTTTTTACCTTTAAGTGGTTCAATATCATGTGTTTCTTCATATGTTGAATAACAATAAGGAGTTTCTGCTACAAACTCACCAGCACAAGTGTCTACTACTTTATATACAGGATTTAAATTTTTTCTTTTTCTCGCGTTTTGTATATCAAGAAGAGGGCGTTTTGTTATATGAGCAATTTGTTCATCTGAAAATCCATTCTTTTTTAANGTTTTTAAATCTTTAATAGAAGTATAGGATTGTTCAATCTTTACAATTTCTGCAATTTCATGTAAAAACCAAGGATCAATCCCTGTATTTTGATAAATCTCATCAATGCTGAATCCTTGGATTAATGCTTCCTTAATTTTTAACATTCTAAAAGAACTTCCATCATTAAGAGATTCAATATCCAAAGATCTGAAGCGCTTAATCTCAGGATCATTATCTCTTGGGTCTTTTGGAGAAAAACCGGGCAAATTTAATTCTAAGGAACGGAATGCCTTTTGAAATGATTCTCTAAATGTTCTACCAATTGACATTACTTCACCAACCGACTGCATTTGAACGCCTAATTTACCTGAAGCAGATGGAAATTTTTCAAAATCGAATCGTGGAATTTTGGTTACAATATAGTCGATGGTTGGTTCAAACGCAGCTAACGTTTTATTGGTAATATCATTTTTTAATTCATCAAGTGAATACCCTACTGCTAATTTTGCAGCAATTTTTGCTATTGGGAATCCTGTGGCTTTTGATGCCAATGCAGAAGAACGACTTACTCTAGGATTCATTTCTATAATTACCATTCTACCGGTTTTAGGTTCAATTGCGAACTGAACATTAGACCCCCCTGTATCCACTCCAATTTTTCTTATACATTTGATTGCCCAATTACGCATTTTTTGGAATTCTTTATCGCTTAATGTCATCGCAGGAGCAACTGTCACAGAATCTCCGGTATGAATTCCCATTGGATCAATATTTTCAATAGAACAAATAATAATTACATTATCATTGAGATCTCTAATTACTTCTAGTTCATATTCTTTCCAACCAAAAAGATATTCCTCTATCAAGACTTGGTTAACTGGACTTTCTTTGATTCCTTGATTAACAGCGATTTGGAATTCTTCTTCATTAAACGCAACAGAGCCCCCTGAACCTCCAAGGGTAAAAGAAGGTCGAATGATTGCAGGAAGAGAAAAATCATTTAAAAGATTCATTCCTTCTTCAACTGATTGAATTGTATAGCCATAAGGCACTTCTAAACCAATAGCAGTCATAGCTTTTTTGAATTTTTCTCTATTTTCAGCAGTTTCAATTGCACGTTTATTAGCTCCAATCAATTCAACATTATATTTCTCTAATATCCCATTATTATATAGTTCCATAGTAATATTAAGAGCAGTTTGACCTCCAACTGTAGGCAATATTGCATGTGGTTTTTCTTTTTTAATAATAGCTTCAACATATTCTTTGGTAATTGGTTCAATATATGTTTTATCAGAAAATTGTGGATCAGTCATAATAGTTGCAGGATTAGAATTAATCAAAATAACTTTATAACCTTCTTCTTTTAAAGCCTTAATGGCTTGAGTGCCAGAATAATCAAACTCACAAGCTTGACCAATAATAATTGGACCTGCACCAATAACTAATATTTTTTTAATATCACTTCTTTTTGGCATTTTTGTCCATCATTTGAAAAAATTGTTTAAATATATATCTTGAATCATGAGGGCCAGGACTTGATTCAGGATGATACTGTACAGAATATGCTTGTAAAGATTTACATTCTATACCAGCAACAGTATTATCATTAAGGTGTGTATGAGTAATAACAGCATTGGATGGTAATGATTCTCTATCAACAGCAAAACCATGATTCTGAGATGTTATTTCAATTTTATTATTTTTTAAATTTTTAACAGGTTGATTGATCCCTCGATGACCAAATTTCATTTTAAACGTACGGGCATTTAAAGCTAATGCTAAAATTTGATGCCCAAGACAAATACCAAAAATTGGTTTCTTGCCAAGTAATTGTTGAACTGTATTAATACCATAATCAATTGCTGCAGGATCGCCGGGTCCATTGGATAAAAAAATACCATCTGGATTGTAATCTAGAATTTGTTTAGAACTAACTGAAGCTGGAAATATGGAAATTTCCGCATCATATTCAAGCATAATATTGTAAATATTCGATTTCATACCATAATCAATTGCCGCAATTTTATACTTCGCTTTATTTGGTGGAGAAAGTATTGTTTTTCTTTTTCTAGAAACTTCTTTGGCTAAATCTAGTCCTTCCATTGGAGGAATTTTTTTCATTTTTTTACTCAAACTTTTAATATCAAAATCTCTTGTCGAGATAATACCATTCATTGCACCTTTATCTCTAATATGTATAGTAAGCGCTCTTGTATCAATGTCTTGAATACCAACAACGTTATGAGCTTTGAGAAATCCTTTTAGGCTTTCAGTGGATCTCCAATTCGACGAAACAATAGATTCGCTCTTTATTATAAATCCTGTTGCATATACTTTGGATGATTCGATATCAGAATCATTAGAACCATAATTCCCAATGTGTGGAGAACACATTGTTATCATTTGTTTTGCATAGGATGGGTCAGTTAAAATTTCTTGATAACCTGTCATCCCAGTATTGAAACAAACCTCTCCAGAAGTTTCCCCTAAAGATCCAAGACTTTTTCCGGTAAAAAAAAGGCCATCCTCAAGATAAAGGATAGCCTTTCTATGTTTTTGCATGCTTGATTTTATATCATATAATTGAAAATTAAAACCTTATTTTTTTCCCACTTTCCATTGTCTTTACTGCAAGAGTTGTTAATAACAAAGAAAACAGTACAATAAAAACCATAGAACTAGCAAAAGGCGCATCTGAAGCACCTAGCGTTGCATATCTTAAAGAATTAATAGTATAGAATACTGGATTAACTTTGCTAATAGCTAACCCCCATTCTGGCAACATTGTTACAGAATAAAATATTCCGCCTAAGAAACTCAGTGGGGTAAGAACAAAATTTTGTATTAATGATAATTGATCCCAAGAATCAGACATTTGACCAATAAATAGACCAAGACTAGAAAAAGACCATGCTACAACAAAAATTATAAACACAGTAGAAACTGGATCTCTAATCTCCATTCCAACCATTATACAAATCAAAAGAATAAGGATACCATTAACAAAACCACGCACCGTTCCACCAATAATAAATGATAGCGATAATTCCAGGCTTGAAAGGGGAGTAATTAAAAGCTCGGGAAGGGTTTGAAGCAATTTCATTTGTAACATTGATGAAGCTGTATTAGCAACAGCATTTGTTATAACGTTCATCATTAATAAACCTGGCAATATATACATTTTATATGAAATACCATCTATTTCTGTTATTCTATCTTCGAGCGCTACACCAAAAACAAAAATATATAGTAGCGTTGTTACAACACCAGGAATGATTGTTTGTTTCCATACCGCAAAAAAACGTAAGACTTCTCTTGATGAAAGAGTATAAAATCCAACCCAATTTCTAATCATTAAGGGTTCTCCCTGTTAATTCTAAAAATACATCTTCTAGTTTTGATTTATCGATCGATGACTTCAAATTTGGTACTGTATCTTCAGCTATAAGCTTACCATTATTAATAATACCAACTCTTTCGCATAATAATTCTGCTTCATCAATATAATGAGTGGTTAACAGAATTGTCTTTCCTTCCTTATGTAATTGTTGCAGAAAATCCCAAAGATTGTGTCTCAATGCTACGTCAACTCCTGCTGTCGGTTCGTCAAGAATAAGTATTTCAGGATCGTTTGCTAAAGCTCTTGCAATTTGTAAGCGTCTTTTCATTCCTCCTGATAATTGACGCATTTTTTTATCTTTATGATTATATAGGCCAACTTTATGTAAGATATATTCTATTCTTTCTTTTGCATTTTTTCTTTCTATGCCATAAAAACCTGCTTGGAAATATAAAAGTTGTTCTACTGAAAAAAACCAATCATTACTTATTTCTTGGGGAGCAATTCCAATTTTAGATCGTGTATATCTAAAATCAGCAACTATATCTTTATTGAAAACGGTAATATTCCCCTTTGTAGGTTTCACAAGGCTTGTAATAGCATTAATAGTAGTAGATTTACCAGCGCCATTTGGGCCAAGAAGACCATAAAATTCTCCTTTTTTAATTAATAAATCAATTCCTTGAACTGCATATATTTCATCTTCATATTTTTTATGCAAATTTATTATTTTAATAGCCGTATCAGACAATTATTCCCCTTGTTCCATTTTATATATTACCCCTAAGAAGTCTACAATATAAAGTTCTTTATAAATATCTTCTCCAAAAGAAGATATCATATGCCTATCATCAGATAAAACAGATTCAGTAATCTCATAAATAATATCTTTTTGATAATCTAAAGCCCATAATTCCCCAGTACAAAAATCAGAGAAAATATATTTGCCATATAAATTATTTATTTTCTTTCCTCTATATACATAACCCCCGGTCACTGAACATCCAGATACATTTGTTTGTTTACGTCCAACCAGACTTTTCATATAATTTGCATCACTCGGATATTCAACAATAGGATTGATATATTGATTAGACACACATGTTGAATCTAGATAACAATGATTGCCTTCCATAATATTCCAACCAAAATTTGTTCCTCCTACACCTGATTCGATATAATCAATTTCTTCCCATGAATCCTGACCAACATCACCAATAAAAATATCCCCATTCATAGAATCAAACGAAAATCGCCAAGGATTTCTTAGACCGTATGACCAAATTTCTCCTTTTTTATTTTTATCATTATAAAATGGATTCGATTTGGGGATAGTATATCCAGAATCAGTATTAGTATCTATTCTCAATATTGTACCAAAAAGGTTGTCTAATTTTTGACCATTCCCAAAGGGATCACTTCTGCTACCTCCATCACCAAACCCAATGTATAAATAACCATCTTTAGGACCAAATTCAAGATGTCCACCATTATGATTATTAAACGGTTGTTCAAAACGTATTAAGATTAATTCAGAATTTTTATCAGCAATTAATGGATTTTCAGATACTTGCATTCTAGAAACAACAGAGTGATTATCTTTGTCAATATAACAAATGTAGAAATATCCATTTTCAATATAGTTTGGATCAAACACCATGCCTAAGAAACCTCTTTCATCTCCTGGCATTACAGATAAAGCTATTTTATTGCTGATATCTAAAAATAAATTTTCAGAGGGTATCTCATTATTAACAATAACAATTTCACCTGTTTGTTGAATCACATACATTGTATTAGTTTCAGGGTGGAAACGGACAAGCAGAGGTTTGTTTAACCCCTTTGCTACAATCGAAGATTCAACAACAAGAGCATCTTGTGCAAAAACAATAGTTAATAAAAAAAATATAAGATATCTAAACATTATTTTTCTAATAGTGTTTTAAATTTGTCTTCATTAATAATTTTAACATTATTTTTTCTAGCTTTTTCTAGCTTAGATCCGGGATTGTNTCCAACAACAAGATAATTGGTCTTTGACGATATGCTATTGGTTACTCTTCCTCCTTCTCTTTCTAATAATTCTTTAATCTGAAGACGCGAATAACTATTAAAGCTACCAGTTATAACAAAAATTCCCCCTGCAAATTTTAAAGAATCATTAAAAATTGTTTTTTTGATTAAAACCCCTTTTGTAAAACAATTTTTTACAATAATGCTATTATTGTTTTGGAAAAAATCTATGATTGATTGTGCAACAATTGACCCAATACCGTCAATATTTTCTAACTCTTCAAAGGAAATCTTTGATAAATTATCAACTGAAGAATTGCAATAAGAATCTAGTATTTTTGAAACATGTTGGCCCACATGTGGAATTCCAAGTGAAAAAACAAATCTAGGAAAGGTAGTTTTTTTAGATTGTTCTATAGAATTAATTAAATTATTCGCTGATTTATCTTGAAATCTATCTAATGATATTAAATCAGAATAAGTAATTGTGAATAAATCGTCCACATTTTTGATTAAACTTTCATCCATTAATTGATCAACAATTTGTGGTCCAAGTCCATCAATATTCATTGCATTCTTTGAACAAAAATGTTCAATTGCACCTTTAATTTTTGCTTTACACTGTAAATTTATACAACGATAGGCTACTTTATCTTCTGTTCGTGCTATAGAAGAAGCACAAGAAGGGCATGTAAAATTGGAAATATTAAATTTTTTGGTATTAGTAGGTCGTTTTCCCTTTATTACCTCTGATACTTTAGGAATTACATCCCCAGATCGTTCGATAATAATAAAATCATTAATTCGAATATCTTTTTTGTCAATCTCATCTTGATTATGAAGAGTAGCACTGGTAATAACTGCTCCTGATATCTCCACATCTTTCACCTTAGCTACTGGAGTAATAACGCCCGTACGACCCACTTGTAATACTATATCTAATATTTGAGTTTCGGCTTGTTTTGACTTAAACTTTGCCGCTATAGCCCACCTTGGTGATCTTGCTCTTTCTCCAAGACTTTCTCTCAAATAATAATCATCAATCTTAATGACTGATCCATCAATCTCATAAGGTATATCATCTCTTTTTTGTTCAAGATTATTATGATACTTAATCATTTCATCAGAACTTTCAACTTTTTTAGATAAAGGATTAACTGGTAACCCAATAGAACGAATATAGTCTAACATTTCCCAATGTTTACCAATATTCAAATCATCCATACTACCAATTTCATAACAAAATATAGATAGTTTTCTTTTTGCTGTAACTTGTGGATCTAGTTGTCGCACGCTACCAGCAGCTGCGTTTCTTGCGTTTGCAAACAATTTTTGATCTTTTTCAGATCTAAACTTATTTAAATTCAAAAATTCATCTTTGAGCATAAAGATTTCTCCCCTTATTTCAATAAATGATGGAAATTTTTTCTCATTTTTTCTTAGCTGTAATGGAATTGCATTAATTGTTCTAATATTATGAGTAATATCTTCACCAGAATAACCATCACCTCTTGTAAGAGCACGAGTTAAATTTCCATTTTCATATATTAAAGAAACTCCTAAACCATCAATTTTTGGTTCTGCAACATAAGATGCATTTTCTGTATTTAACCATTTATTAATTCTTTTGTTAAAATCAAAAATTTCTTCGTTAGTAATTGCATTTGATAAAGATAACATTGGAGTACGATGATTAAAGCTCTCAAATCCACTTTCCACGGGATGACCAATTCTTTGAGTTGGTGATTGTGAATCAATAAATTCTGGATAGCCTTTCTCCAATGACTGGAGTTCCCTGAAAAGATTATCATATTCTTGGTCACTTAAAATAGGATTATCAAGAACATAATATGCGTAATTATGTTCATTGATCGAATTCTTTAATAGGTTTATTTTTTCTTTAACATTTTTATTCATACTACAACTTTTCTAATAATTAAATAACTGCAACAGAATAACATTAGCATAAGCCAAAAAACTCTATTCTTCTTTATTATAACTGATTTACCATACATTTCAAAATTGTCTTGAGAAATATCTTGAAATTCAATTTCCCAATATAAATTAAAATCATCTTCTTCAGAAAAAACTGGATCTTCAATCATATTATGTTTTTTTATTTCACCAGGTAATAATAATTGAAATGAAAAAGAATCGTTCATTAATTCTGTATTTTTTTCAAATTCTTTTTCGTGAAAATTAATTACTGGTCCAATCTCTTTAAAAAAATTCCTCGGTAAATTATTTACCATTGGTTTTAAAGCATCTTTCACAATTAAAGAAGAATTAATGTTAATTTTTTCTATTAATGAATCTTTTTTTACATAATCAAAATATGATTCTAGTTGATTATTAATTTTTTCAAAGAAAATCTTATTGTTAAATGACTTTTGGTATTCCAAAAGGGCACTATCAATAATATATTTTTTAGCAGGAAGAAGCCAAGAAATGGAATCTGCTTCTACATCTAAAAAATCAACTATAGATGGATATTTTTCATCTATTCTCAAATCATATATTTTGGCAGAAAAATAATATTCATTTCGTAAAAAATATTCTTTTTTTTGTACATCAATCCAATAAGAAAGATTTTTTTNATTCTCAAAAATTAATTTCCCTTCGATAGGCTCTTTATTAATAGTTATTTTAGTCAAACTATTATCCCCATTATCTTTAATTGTTGTAACCCATTGATCGTTGTCATTAGAAGGATGGACAAAATCTTCATTTTCTAAATCNGATTTTATNCCAATAGATTCATATACTATCGAATAATTTCCATCTGGTAAAACAGAAATATGGATTCCATTCCAAGTACATGCATTTAATAGAATGCACAAAAAAATTAGAGCTATTTTATTCATTTTTATGAAATTACTGTGAAATCTTTNGATGTTTTGTTAAGGACTTCATATCCATTATCTGTTACAACAATATCGTCTTCAATACGAACTCCTCCAACATCTTCAAGATAAATACCTGGTTCTACAGTCATAACATAATTTGATTTTAAAGTATCTTTACTCACCTTACTAAACCTTGGATCTTCATGAATTTCTAACCCAAGTGAGTGCCCAAGTCCATGATCAAAATATTTACCATATCCGGCATCCGTAATATGTGTACGAGCAATAGAATCAATTTCTTTACAAGATATACCAGGTTTGATGCCTTCAATACTTTTTAATTGTGCTTCCAAAACAATATTATAAATATCCTTCTGTTGTTCAGAATAACCTTTTGTTGCAACTGTACGAGTCATNTCTGCATGATAACCAGCATATTTTGCACCAGAATCAATAACAACGAGCTCTCCTGGTCCAATTTCTTTATCAGTTGGTCTTTGATGGGGCATTGCAGAATGTGGGCCACTTCCGACTATTGGCGAAAATGCATCTGCATCTGCATCGCCATACTGCCTATAAAGAAAAGATAATTTATTTGCTATATCTTTTTCTTGAACACCTATCTGAATCATTGGAAAAACTTCTGCAAATGCTTTATCAGTAATTTCTACGGCTGTTTTTATCGCTTGAATTTCTTTATCATCTTTAACCATTGATAAAGATTCAATATATCCTGAAATACCATNCCAAATAATATTTGACAAGTTTTTTTGTAATTCAAGATACGTTTGATGTGATATATTTTTAGAATCAAAACCAATCTTTGCACCAGAAACTAACAAATTATTTTTCTTGACTACATTTAGGTGAGGATCACTACTAATAGTTGTTTTAGCTCCTTTTATTTCATTTTTTGATTGAAAAGTATAACGCCCATCAGTGATAAAATCACAACTGCTATGGGTTAAGACCAAAGAACCAGCAGAACCGGTAAAACCGCATAAATATCGTATATGAATAAGGTTAGTAACAAGCATTCCATCTAAATTATTTTTAGCTAATAATTCTCTAAGTTTATTTTGTCTATTAATGAAATATTGATCNCTCATTTTGTATTTTTCCCTTTGTTTAAACTCTTTAAAATTCTTTTTGCTTCATTAATTTGTTTTTTATTTTTTGTAGTATCTAAAATTGTTTTTAAGCTTTTTTTTGCTTGTAAAGTTTTTCCTTGTTGGACCAATAATTTGATATAAGGTATTGTAAGAATAGAACTATTTGATTTTTGGTTTTTGGTTATTTTTTTACGATTACTTTTTGGAGCTTTATATTTAATATTGAGCGATGGGTTTAATCGTTTTAATTCTTCAAAGACAATTTTCTTAAGGGATGAATTATTTTTATCTGCAATTTCAAAAAGTAATAAATAAGCAGCATAATAATTACTATCATAATTCACAACTGACAATAAATGTTTTTTTGCAGTTACAAATTCTCCTTTCTCAAATGCTTTTTCTCCCTTGAGATATGTTTTGTAAATATCATTAATCATCTTCTATTTTTTTGCACCCATTTTTCAATATACTCTAAAGATTTTTTCACAGGAGTTCCTGGGCCAAATAATTTTCCAACACCTATTTTTGATAGTTTTTTAGCATCATTATCAGGTATTATTCCTCCTCCTGTAACAAGTATATTTTCTAAATTATTTTCTTTCATTAATTCAATGACTTTAGTAAAAATTGTCATATGCGCACCAGAAAGTATTGAAAGAGCAATAACATCNACCCCTTCTTGTATTGCAACCTTAACAATGCTATTTGGTGTTTGTCGTAANCCTAAATATATTACATCCATTCCCGCATCACGATACGCGGCTGCAAGAACTTTAATTCCTCGGTCATGACCATCTAAACCTGGTTTGGCCATCAATATCCTTATTGGTGGTTTTAGTATCATAATTTTAACAATTTAACTCACCCAAACGTTAGACTCTCCTATTAAATCTGCCAACATAGTTACAAAATGATTATTGACAGAAACTTTTACTTTTTTGGAAACAATTCTTCTTGAAGAACCGTCTTTATTAGCCATATGAACTATAAATGAAGATTCGCCAGGATTTTGAAGAGCTAAAGCATGAACTTCATTAAGTATTTCTTTAGAAATATTTTTACCAATTTTGATATTGATTTCTTTTGTTTTAAGAACTTGTTTTGCATGATTGAGGGGCACAACTTCGTCAACTTTAATTTTTAAATCTGCAAATTGATTTTGTACAGTAGAGCTCCCAACAAGAAATACAATATTCCCATCATTAATAATTTCTTTATATTTATCAAATGCTTCGTGAAAAATAATGGCTTCTACTTGACCGCCTAAACAATCTAGGTTAAAAAATGCCATAGCCCTGTTCTTCTTATCGTAATGAAGTTTAAAATTTGAAATTGCTCCACCTACTTTAATCAATGTTTCTTCTTTAATATAATTTTTTTCTATAAAATCATAGTTACTTAATTCTTCTAATGTATCAGCATATTTTAATAAAGGATTTCCTGATATATATAAACCTAAAACTTCTTTTTCTCTACTTAATTTTTCTTGATTATCCCATTCTTGAAGATCTGGTAAGTCTGGCTCTTTAAGGAAGCTTTCTTCATTTGCAAATAAGTTAATTTGGTTTTTACTGGTTGTTTTATGTACTTGTTGACCATATTTAATTGCAATATCAACTGCATCAAATAATTGAGCTCTATTTTCATGTATTGAATCAAAGGCCCCACCTAGAATTAAACTTTCAAGAACTTTTTTATTCACCAACCGTTGATCTACTTTTGAAACAAAGTCAAAGAATGAAGAAAAATTTCCTAATTTTTCCCTTGTTTCAATAGATTGTTCTAATGCTTTTATACCAACATTTTTTATAGCATTTAATCCATATGAAATTTCACTATTGCTAGTTGGTACAAAATTAATTCCTGATTCATTAATACTTGGAGCATTGACTTTAATATTTAACTTCCTACATTCATTAATCAAAACAACTACTCTGTTTGTATTAGTCATTTCGCTTGTTAAGTTTGCAGACATAAAATCAGCTGGATAATGCGTTTTTAACCAAGCGGTCTGATATGAAATATAAGAATAAGCAGTAGCATGACTTTTATTAAATCCATATTGAGCAAATTTGTCAATTAAATCAAAAATCTGAATGGCTTTCGTTTTTGAAATACCATTTTTAATTGCTCCGTTAATAAATTTTTCTGATAATTCTTTCATAAGAGAACTAATTTTTTTACCAACAGCTTTTCTCATTTCATCCGCTTCGGCTAGAGTAAAACCAGCAACACTGGCTGCAATTTCCATTACTTGCTCTTGGTAAACTATAATACCATGTGTTTCTTTTAAAATTTCATTAAGCAGGGGATGTATGGCTTCTACTTTTTCTTTTCCATGTGCTCGATCAATGTAATGATTAATATTTTTCATTGGACCAGGCCTATATAATGCAGTCATTGCAATTAAATCTTCAATAGCTTTTGGCTCTAATTTCTTTAGATATTCTCGCATCCCTGATGATTCAAATTGAAATACTCCAACCGTTAATCCTTTAGAAAACAATTCATATACTTTAGGATCATCGAAAGGAATAGTGTTTATATCAATTTTTTTACCTAAGCGCTTATGAACAAGACCAATAGTTTTATCAATAACAGTTAAATTTCGTAATCCAAGAAAGTCCATTTTTAAAAGACCCAATTTCTCTAGCTCATTCATATCATACTGTGTTGTAATATCATCATTAGTAGATTTATATAATGGTACAAAGTCAGTTAATTTCCCCGGTGCAACTACTACCCCTGCTGCATGAATAGAGGCATGGCGATTCATTCCCTCTAAAGTTTTTGCATTTTCAATTAAATCTTGATATTGATTTTGTGAAAGAGTTCTAAGTTCTGAACTTTGTTTTAAAGCTTTGTCTAGAGTTATTTTTGGGCCTTCAGGAATTAATTTTGCAATTTTATCTACATCGGAATAAGAATATCCCATAACACGCCCTACATCTCTTATAACCCCACGGGCATTCATTTTCCCAAAAGTAATAATTTGGGTAACAGATTTTTCGCCATAAATACTTTTTATATAGTCAATTACTTGACTTCGTCTTTCGATACAAAAATCGATATCAATATCTGGTAAACTAATTCTATCAGGATTTAAAAATCTTTCAAAAAGAAGATTGTGTTTTAAAGGGTTGATATCAGTGATATCTAAACAATATGATGCTAAACTCCCAGCTGCAGAACCTCTTCCTGGACCTACAGGAATATTGTTTTTCTTGGCATATTGCACAAAGTCTGCAGTAATTAAGAAGTAACTAGCAAATCCCATTTTTTTAATGACAGATAGCTCATAATTTAATCTTTCAGTCAATTCTTTTGTTGCTTCAGCAAATTTTCTTTCCATTCCTTTTTCACAAATATTTTTTAGATAATCATTAATGTCTTTTATTTCTGAATTTTCAGGAATNTGATACCAAGGCAAATGATAATCACCCATTGGAATTTCTAGATCAATAGAATCTGTTATAGCTCTTGTATTTTCCAATGCTTCTGGAAATTCTTTAAAAAGAGAGAACATTTCATCTTGTGATTTAAAATAAAATTCTTTTCCAAAATATTTTAATCTTTTCGTATCAGTTAATTGCTTACCAGTCCCAATACAGATATGAACATCATGAGCAGTATGATGGTCTTGTAACGCATAATGTGCATCATTAGTAGCTATCAATGGCAAATTCATTTCTTTCGCTAATTTTGATGCTAATTTGATATTTTGAATTTCTTCTGGAATACCATGATTTTGTAATTCAATATAATATCTGTTAGGAAAAATTTTTGAGTATTCTTCTGCAATCGCTTTACCGCTTTCATATCCGCTATAAATAAGTGTTTCCGCCAAACTCCCTTTCAGGCAAGCTGATAAACAAATTAGGCCTTCATTATGTTCTTTTAAAACTTCAAGGTCAACTCTTGGCTTATAATAAAATCCTTCAAGATAACCATGGGTAACAATTTTCATCAAATTTTTATACCCTTCAAAATTTTGTGCAATTAAAATTAAGTGATTATAATGACCTCCGATTGCACCTTTTTCTTTATCAAAACGACTTCCTTTTGCAACATATACTTCACAACCAATAATTGGTTTAATACCACTATTTTTTGCTTGATTATAAAAAGAAATGGCTCCAAATAAATTCCCATGTTCTGTTAGAGCGACAGAATCCATACTTAAATCATCCATTGTATTAATAATGGTATTAATGGTTTGTGCTCCATCTAACAGACTATTATCTGAATGGTTGTGTAAATGTATAAATTCGCTTTTCATTTAGTATTAAAATATATTTTAATTACTCTATTATTACCTTCAAAATCTTTAAAAATTTCATTAGCAATATTGGTTCTTTTGTTAATTATATCTATAATTTTCTCTGTAATATTTGAATTTGGAATCTCCAGATACATTGTTCCATCTTTTTTTAACATATAATTAAGATTGTCAATAAAATATTTGTAGAAAGACAAACCATCAAACTGATCAGATAAGGCAACAATGGGATCATGCTTACTGACTGAATCATCTAAATTGTCAATTTCATAAATAGAAAGATAAGGAGGATTACTAATAATAATATCAAAGAGATTAAAATTAGTATTAAAGAAATCTTTATTGATAAATTGTACATTAGGAGTGTTTAGTAGCCTTGCGTTTTTTCTTGATACTTCTATAGCTTTATTCGAAATATCTATTCCTGTAATTGAAAAATCTTTATATAGATTTCCAAGGCTAATAGACAAACAACCGCTACCGCTTCCTATATCTAAAACAGTCTTTTTTTCAGACAAAGAAAAATCATTTTGAACACAATCAATAATTAATTCGGATTCTGGTCTAGGAATAAATACGCCAGGAGGAGTAAAAAATTTATCATTGTAAAAATAAGATTCTTGTATAATATGTTGTACGGGAGTGTTTTGCGTTAATAATGAAAATGCATTCTCTAATCTTTGAAACTCTACTTTTGAAATCGAGTAAGTTTCTGTATACAGTTGAGCTTTATTAATTCCTATGATATTTTGAATGATTATTTCTGATTTATTCTTGTATTCATCAATTTGAAGACTATGAAGTTCAAATAATTTTTTCTCTAAATAATTGTTTAATAAATAACTTGAATCCATCTTAATTAATTTTAGAATTATCTTCTTCCAGTTTAAGTTTCTCAATAATATGATCTAGGTCTCCTTCTAAGGTGTCCTGGAACTTATGAGAAGTATAATTAATTCTATGATCTGTAATACGTCCTTGTGGAAAATTGTATGTTCGTATTTTTGCTGATCGATCACCAGTCGATACTAAGCTTTTTCTCATTTGATCTCTGTCTTTGTTCAGTTTTTCTTGTTCCAAAGAAAATAATCTTGCACGTAAAACTTTTAATGCAGACGCTTTATTTTTATGTTGAGAACTTTCATCTTGGCAGGTTACAACCAAGCCTGTAGGAATATGTGTAATTCTGATGGCAGATTCAGTTTTATTGACATGCTGTCCTCCTGCACCGCTTGCACGATATGTATCAATTTTTAAATCACTATCACTAACAGAAACCTCTGCTTGTTCTACTTCAGGTAATACAGCTACAGTTGCAGCAGAAGTATGAACTCTTCCTCCTGATTCAGTTTTAGGTATTCTTTGAACGCGATGAACGCCTCCTTCATATTTATACATACCATATGCTTTCTGTCCTTCAACATTAAAAATAATAGATTTCAAACCTCCCACGCCTGTTTCGTGTAAATCCATTACTTTAATTGACATATTATTTTTTTCAGCGTATTTAGAATACATTCGGAATAAATCTCCAGCAAACAACCCTGCTTCATCTCCACCAGTTCCAGCTCTTATTTCAATAATTGCATTTTTATTATCATTAGGATCATTAGTAACAAGTATTTTTGTTAAATCTTTTTCAAAAATAGCAATTTTTTCTAATAATTTTGGTTTTTCACTTTTAACAAGTTCTTCCATTTCTTTTTCTTGTGATAACTCATCTAAATCACTCAATTCATTATTAAGAACAATAAATTCTTTACTCAATATATACAANTCCTCCAAATTGCTTCTCTTNTTTGAGAGTTGAATCATTTTTGCTTGATTTAACATGTTGTCTGGGTTAATCATTTCTTGAGTAATATTGTCATACTCAACAATAATGTCTTTAGCTTTAGATAGAATATCCATAGATCAAAAATTTATTAAAAAATATTTAGGAAGTTTTTTTGCCGTATTTGCGATTGAATTTTTCAATACGACCAGCTGTGTCAACTAAAGTACGTTGACCAGTATAATATGGATGCGACTGATCAGAAATCTCTATTTTAAATAGAGGGTATTCTTTTCCGTCTTCCCACTTAACAGTTTTATCTGTTTTGACGGTAGATTTGGTTAAAAAAGAATAGTTACATGAACTATCTTCAAAAACTACTAATCTATACTCTTTTGAATGTATATCTTTCTTCATTTTAATTGCTCTAAAGCTTTTCTTACTGCATTGACTCCCTTTTTAATTACTTCTTTGTTCGTAGCAAAAGAAAATCTTAAGTGACCTTTAGCTCCAAAACCATCTCCAGGAACTGTCACTACCTTTGCAGTGTCGAGAATATAATCAGAAAGGTCGAAAGTGTCTTGTAAAATTTTATCATTTTTTGTTTTTTTATTAAGATAAAATGAAAAGTCTGGGAACATATAAAATGCGCCTCCTGGTAATGAACAATGAACATTAGGTAAAGCACTTAATTCATCAAACATTGTAGTTCTTCTGCTTCTAAATTGTTCTTTCATATCATTGATCGGTTGATGATCTCCAAGCAGTGCAGCAATAGATGCTCTTTGGCTAATTGCATTTGGACAAGAAGTTGTTTGTCCTTGAATTTTAGTCATTGCTTTAATCAGATTTTTATCTCCCGCTGCATAGCCCATTCTCCATCCTGTCATAGCATAGGTTTTAGACATACTCATTACTGTTAACACATTAACATTATNTTTATTCAAATTTTCAATACAAGTAAAATCACGATCATATACGAGTTGTTCGTAGGTTTCATCTGAAATAACAAACCAATTATTTTCGTGTGCTAAATCTAATAATCTTAGAATTGCTTCGTCGGACCAAACTCCTCCTGTAGGATTACTTGGTGAATTAATAATAACTCCTTTAATGTTCGAATCAATTTTAGATTCTAAATCGTCAAAATCTGGTTCATATTGTTTATCTGATATAGTATTAACAAAGATAGGGGTTGCTCCTGCAATTTTTACGAATTCAGGAAAAGAAACCCAGTAAGGTGTAAAAACTAATACCTTGTCTCCTTTGTCAAATAAAGCCTGACATGCAACCGATAGACACTGTTTTGCTCCATTCGAAACAATAATCTGTTCAGTTGTATATTCTAGATTATTTTGTTCTTTTAATTTATGTTGGAGGGCTTGTTTTAAATCAATTATTCCCGAACCAGGAGTATATTTTGTAAACCCATCATCCATAGCCTGTTTGCCAGCTTCTATGATATGATTAGGGGTATTAAAATCTGGTTCACCAACACCGAAATTAATGACATCCACGCCTTGTGCACGTAACGCGGCTGCCTTCGCAGTCATTTCGAGTGTAAATGACGGGTTAATTTTACCAATAAGTGACGAGAAAAGAATTGAAGACATAGTGGAAACTTTATTTGCTCATTAAATCAAGAAATTCTTGATTAGTTTTTGTTCTTCTCATCCTTTCTTGCATGAAATTCATTGCCTGTTCTGTATTCATTTCTCCTAGCATTTTTCTAAGAATCCACATTCTTGAAAGGTGTTGATCTGATAATAATAATTCTTCTTTTCTAGTACCAGATTTAATAATATTAAAAGAAGGGTAAATTCTTCTATCACTTAGTTCTCTATCGAGAACTAATTCCATATTACCAGTTCCTTTAAATTCTTCAAAAATTACTCCGTCCATCTTGCTGCCTGTGTCAATTAATGCTGTTGCAATAATTGTTAAACTTCCACCTTCTTCAGTATTTCTAGCAGCTCCAAAGAATTTTTTTGGATTTCTTAATGCATTAGAATCTACGCCTCCAGACAAAATCTTACCGCTATGTGCGGTAACAGCATTATGTGCTCTCCCTAAGCGTGTAATACTATCTAACAATATGACTACATCTCTACCACATTCAACAAGCCTTTGTGCCTTTTTTAAAGCCATATTTGACACTTGTACATGTCTTTCTGGGCCCTCATCAAATGTAGAACTAACAACATCTGCGTCTACGCTTCGTTTCATATCAGTTACTTCTTCCGGACGTTCATCAATTAATAGTATAATTAATGCGGTTTCAGGGTGATTTCTTCTAATTTCATTGGCAATTTTTGAGATTAAAATTGTCTTACCTGTCTTAGGTTGTGCAACAATTAATCCTCTCTGTCCTTTACCAATAGGAGCAATAAGATCCATAATCCTCATGGACATATCGCTAGTATTGGAAAGGTTAAATTTTTCGTTAGGATGTAATGGGGTATATCTTGCAAATGGAGTTTGTTTTCTAATGTCTTCAGGATTTACTCCATTAACTTCTACCAATTGTAACAAAGCATGAAATCGTTCTTTTGATTTTGGTGCTCTGGTGGTGCCTGTAACATAATGACCCGTTTTTAACTTAAATCGTTTGATTTGAGATGGGCTTACATAAATATCCTCAGGTCCAGGTAAATAATTATCATTAACACTTCTTAAAAATCCATAACCATCTGGTAGAATTTCTAATACTCCAGATGAAGTGCCGTCATTATCGTCTTTTTTAACAGTTTCTTTTTTACTGTTTTCTTGTTTGGTATCGTCAGTATTATTTTTCATAATTTCTGTAATTAGTTCATCTTTAGAAAAAGATGTTACTTTTTCAATACTCATAGTTTTTGCAACTTCGCGAAGATCGCTTAGTTTTTTTTCTTTTAAATCGTTTAATTTCATTGATTCCTCATTTTTGTGAAATGTTTTTTAGGGTTTTTAGGGGAAATAACCTCGAAAATCCAAATTACACTATATTGTACCATTGTCAAAGGAAAAATCAAAAATTTTATACAACTCCTTCGCAATATAGTGGCTACCAAAAATTACTTTTGGACCATTATAGTCTATAGATTGAATTTCTGACAATGCCTCTGTAATATTATCAATAAATTTAAATTGTTGTAATTGGTTATTATTTAAAATATCGTCTTTTTGTAGAATATCTTTTGAATCTATTGTAGATATTATTAATTCTTCAAACTCATTANATAAAAGAGTTAAAAGTTTATCAGTGAGTTTGTCGTTTTTCAANATTAATAATCCTATTGGTTTTTTATTATAAATTGAATATAAATCCTGAGATAATTTTTCAATAGCATTAGCATTATGAGCAACATCATAAAAAACATTTTCTGCCATTATTTGCATTCTTCCTGGCCAAATCCATTTTTTTAAACTGGATTGGATTTCTAACATATTAATTTTAGGAAAATGGGCTTTACATGTTTCTATTGCTAAGATAGCATTATTTTTTTGATAAGAACCTGCTTGGGGTAAAACAAATTTTGTTTCATTATGTAAAAAAGAAATTGATTGAGGAGTATGTTCTGTTATCGTTGATTCATTTTTATCAATTAATGTTAAAGGAGATTGTTTTTTATGTGCACAATATTTTATAGTACTTAAAACTTCTTTATTTGAATTGCTTGTTAATGCTGGGGTATTTTTTTTAAAAATACCACATTTTTCACTAGCAATAAGCTCAATAGATTNTCCTAAAATATGAGTATGATCATAGTCGATCTCTGTAATAATAGTTTGAATTGGTCTAATAACATTGGTTGAGTCTAATCTTCCCCCAAGCCCTGTTTCTATAATGGCAACATCTACATTGTTCCGTTCAAAATAGGTAAATGCAAGGGCAGTGGTTGCTTCAAAGAAGGTAATGGAACTATCCATAATCGTTTTTTGGTGTTGTTGAATGAAATCAATTATTTCTTGATCTGATATTGGACAACCATTGATTCGAATTCTCTCATTAAATCGAACCAAATGAGGAGAAGTATAAAGCCCAACTTGTTGNCCATTTTCTTGTAAGATTTTTGCTAAAATAGAGGCGGTGGAACCTTTACCATTAGTCCCAGCAAGGTGAATAGTTTTAATTTTGTTGTGAGGATTATTGCATAAGCTTAAAAAATCGCTGATATTTTCTAAACCTAGCTTAATTCCACGATTATGAAGTCCGTATAAAAATTTTAAAGTCGGATTAATCATTTAATATTTTCTGATATTTCAAAATAGCATAGTAAATAGATGTGGCAAGCATGTCTCTATAGCTAGAACTATTCAATTTTTTTTCTTCATTAGGATTTGATATATAACCTAATTCAATCAAAACATTTGGCATAGAAGCTCCCATCAAAACATAAAATCCAGCTTGTTTCACTCCTCGATTTCTACTTTGCACTCTTTTATCAATTTCTTCTTGAATTAAGGCTGCAAATTTTTCACTATACTGCACAAAACCGCTTTGAGCAATTGTAGCTTGGATTAATTGTTCATCAGTTAGTTTCTCAAATTTATTTCCTTCTAATTCAATTACAGCATTTTCTCGTAACGCTACATTAATTGCTTCTTGATTTCTCCCAGGCCTTAAAAGATAAGTTTCAAATCCATAAGGTTTTTTGCTTTCATGGGAGTTTACATGAAGACTAATAAATAAATCTCCTTCATTTGTATTAGCAAATTTTGTTCTATCCTGTAAACGAATAAAAACATCTTCATCTCTAGTCAAAATAGTTTTAACTCTTAAATTTTTTTGTATTTTCCTTGCTAAACGTTTTGAGACATCTAAAACAATATCTTTCTCTTTGGTGCCTTTATACCCTACTGAACCAGGATCTTTTCCTCCATGACCAGGATCAATAATAATCGTATCAAATTGCCATTTCTTTTTTTCTTTATTTAAATCTGTAGTTTCAACTATAGGAATATTTTGAATAACACTACCCAGACTAATAGACATAGAAGCATAATCCATAGAATAATCTGTGTTTGTCTGTTGGGTAAGAAGAGTTAACAAATCATCCAGGGGGACATAATATTCTCCCTTTCTTTGGAAAACATTGTTCTGTAACTGGTAGGCCTTATCATTAATAATAACAAATGATGTATTAGCGGTAATTTTAATTTTAGTATCCCCAAAATAAATAACAATTTTCTCAGTATTATTATTGGTAAAATTTTTATTTAATAAGACATCAGAAAAATTATTAACAGAAATATAATATTTATGTTCTTTGATATAGTTTGCTTTCCCGATGAGGAGGTTGTTGGAATCAATAATTTTAATTGTNCCTTGAGTAGAGGCAAAGCACCAAGATATAAACAGCAGATAATAAAAAATAGGATATATAGATTTAAATAATTTCATCACATGAAATTATCATAAAATAAGAGTAAAAGGGCCCAAAAGTTGAGCCCTTTATTTTTTTTATTGAAAAGTAGACTCTGAAATAATAATTATTTNTTCATCCACATTGCAACAATTANGATAGTAATTAGTCCAGCAAGACCATTGTCGCCAACTGAAGCCATTACAGATGCAATATTTCCAATAACACCAAAGACATCACCAAATAAAATGCCAATAATTACACCTGCAACAAGCAGATGAATCGCTAAGTCTGTCAGCGAACTAAGAGCATCAGTGACTATTTTCACAGCATTGTTCATTATTTTTTCTCCTTAAACTTTTATATATAAGGGCTCTTAATACAGAGCCCTTATATCTTATCGATTAATGCACTAACCCAAATTTATAACCAAGACAAGAAGACTACTAATACTAGTAATCCTGTTAGTCCGTTATTTGTGAAAGCATCAACTAAGCTAGCAATGCCGCCTAGTGGGTCCATACCAGTGTTGAATAGTACGTTTGCAAAAACAAAAAATATAATTGCAGCCTTAACTACACCAGTTAATCCACTTAAAGCACCGCCTATCATTGAATCCCATGAAGCCATGTTATTCCTCCTTGATTAGTTAAATTAAAAAAAGAGACAATACACCCAACAAAACTGTGGGTTTTGTCCCCTTTTTTGTAATCATGTCAATATGATCATTTTTATTAAAAGTTTGCATATTTTCACTTTTTTATAATAATAGTCCCTATTTTTTCACAAATCAACCTTTTTATTAAAATTAAAAATTTTATTAAAAGCAGCAATTAGGTGTGAAATGAACGAAATCTTTTATATAATAAATCAAAAGAACTAAATTGAAATATGAGTGAAAATTATCCAATAATTAAAAAAATATATTCTCGACAAATTTTAGATTCGAGAGGGAATCCAACAATTGAAGTAGAAGTTGATGTTGGACATTGTTCTGGTAGAGCTGCAGTTCCTTCCGGAGCATCTACAGGAAAATTTGAAGCTCTTGAACTAAGAGACAATGATAATAAAAGATTTCACGGAAAAGAAGTTAGAAAAGCAATNACGAATGTTGTTGATGTGCTTCAACCACAATTAATTGGTAAAAAAGCTGATCAACAAAATATAATAGATCAAATTTTGTTAGAAACTGATGGCACAGAAAACAAAAGCAATTGTGGGGCTAATGCTATTTTGGGAGTATCAATGGCATGTGCTGTTGCTTCCTCTAAATTTTATAATTGTCCATTATATCATTATCTCAATAAAGATAGTGCTATATTGCCAGTTCCTATGATTAATGTATTAAACGGTGGGATGCATGCAGATGGGGGATCTGATATACAAGAAATTATGCTCTTCCCTGTTGGAGCAAGCTCTTTTTCTGAAGCAATACGAATGGGTGTTGAAATTTTTCATGAGCTAAAAAAAGAGCTAAAATCTAATGGCTTGGCTACTACGGTGGGTGATGAAGGAGGATTCGCACCACAGTTGCAATCCAATGAACATGCCATAGAATTGTTATTAAATGCAATAGAGAAAACTAGCTATAAAACTGGGAAAGACGTATTTCTTGCTTTAGATGTTGCAGCGTCTAGTCTTTATCAAGATAAGAAATACCATCTTGCCCTTGATAATCAAATCGTAGACGATGAAGGAATGATTAAATTTTATGAAAAACTTATAAACCAATATCCAATTATTTCTATTGAAGATGGTTTAGACGAAAACGATTGGAAAGGGTGGACAAAACTAAACGCTTCTCTTGGAGGTAGAATTCAAATAGTAGGGGACGACTTAACGGTAACAAATCCAAAAAAATTAAATAAAGCAATTAGTGAAAATACAATGAACAGCATTCTAATTAAACTGAACCAAATAGGTACTGTTTCAGAAACAGTAGAAACAATTAACATAGCAAAAAATAATAATTATAATTTCATTATTTCTCATAGATCGGGAGAAACAGAAGATACTTTTATTGCTGATTTTTCTGTTGCTATGGGAGGAGGTCAGATAAAAACTGGCTCTGTTTGTAGAACAGATCGTACCAGCAAATATAACCAACTATTGAGAATAGAAGAAAAATTATCTCCTCATCATTTCGGTAAAAAATTTTCTTTTATTAAATGAAAAATAGCTCCTCTAGACTAACAAACATTTTATTGGTCCTAGTAACTTTAGGATGTGTAATTTTATTATTTTTTAGTGATCGTGGATTAATTCGTTTGTGGGAAATAAAGAAAGAAAAGTTAGGCATTCAACAAGAAATCAATTCTTTACGTCAAGAAATTGCAGAACTACAAAAAGAATCTGAAAAATTGCAATTCGATGAAGATTATATTGAAAAAATTGCAAGAGAAAAATTAAAGATGGTTCGGCCTGGAGAAAAAGTATTTAAAATTGAGTAATTTTTACTGAAAAATTTCCTTGGCAACAGCAAAAGATTTAATATCAGGTAAGTGATATTTAATTAAATCAGACATAAAATTTGCTACAATTTTTTTATTATAATTAAAGACATGTTTTTTATTTTTTTCCTCTAAAAAATTAGAAATATAGATTTCTTTTAATTGTTGAAGCAATTTTTGATCTTTTGATAAATATCTTTTAACGATTGGATGTTCTTTCGCTTCAATAATATTATATCCCGTGTTTTTCAGAAAATGTAAAACAAAAAAATAGAATGCATTATTATAATCATTCTGTTCTAAATCAAAATAATGAAGAACATTTTTTAAGAGATAATATGTCTCTGCATCTCTGTCTCCTTCATCAAAACCNCTGTCTATCATTTCAATCATTGATAAACAAAGCATGGTTTTTTTTAAATCAAAATTAATACTATCCCAACCATTTAATAGCTTAGAATCATAAATGGGTTGTAATTGTCTTCTATTGTTGTGCGTATAGTTTACTTGTATTTCGTTTATCTGTTGATAAATAGATTTAAGTGGAGACTTTTGCCTCATGGCAGACTTAATTACATAAGAACTTTTACCTTTTTCCAAAGTAAATAGTCGCGCAATTAAACTTGATTCTTTGAAAAGAGTAGTTTTGAGAACAATGGCAGGGGTAGAAATTTTCATTAATATTATTCTGGTGCGTTTATCCTTGCAAACCCCGGATATGTAAGGCTCCCAAAATATAAAACTTCATTTTTTTCTTTTACACTTGTTATTGGGGAATAAGCATCGTGGGAAGAATCCTGAAGATTATAAATTACATTACCATCCCTATCAATCCCTAAGACAAACCCATAAGGTTCAGGTTGGGGTTGCATTGATTCTGGCATTCTTACAATCATTTTTCGAAAAAAAGGCTTATCTGCAGTACTATCAACAGCAAGATTTCTTATTGTAAAGAGGGCTATCCAATATATGCCTTTACCGTTCGATGAAATATTATCCGGAAATCCTGGTAAATTATCAATAACAATTTCAGAGGTACCTGCTTTTTCGCCCTTAATCCAATATTTTTGAACACGATACATATATGTTTCATTGAAAAGAACAAAAGTTCCGTCTGAGCCTATGGCAACACCGTTTGCAAAATATAAATTATCAAGCAATGTAGTGGTGGTTTTAGTTTCTGGATTATAAACTAATAATCGCCCATGTGGTCTGTGCTCCATTAGGTCAAATCTGTCTTTTCCATAGCTAAACTTGTCTGATGCATCAGAAAAATAAATTTTTCCATCATTGGCAATATCTAAGTCATCGGTAAATCCTAATGGAATACCATCATCAGACTCTGTCGAAAGAACAGTGAGCGTTCCTTGCATATCAATTTTTATTAGTCCTCTAATAGCGTCAGCTACAATTAGATTACCGTCCAAATCAAATCGCATACCAAGAGGACGTCCATTAGTTTCAACAAAAACACCCATTCGATTTCCTGTTTTATCATATTTTATAATTCTTCCATCATCATAGCCAGCATACATATTCCCACTATCATCAATAGCAACATCCTCTGGACCAATGCCATCGTTCAATCCTAAAATTTCTACATCTTTCAGAAAATTATTTTTTGCAAAATTTCCCTCCATAGCAGGGGAAATAGGGGAGTCCCAAGCAACAGGGTCTATCTCAACAGGCCAAACAAGCAGATAAAACAGGCATAATGCTGGGAATAATAAAATGAACCGTAAAATTTTTAACATTTTGATTAATAGGCTTTAGCAAAAATTACTAGATGTTTTGCTGGTTTGTTTGAAACAATACATTTTGATTTTTTATTATCCACATCTTCTATAATGCATCTAATAGTAGCTTTTGTATCTTCCTTAACTTTCAATTCTGATGCTGCAGAACCGTCCCAGTAAGCTTTAACAAAACAGTTGTCTTTTGATAGTTTTTCTTTAAGGTCTTTATAGTTATTTAATTCTATAGTATTCTTTTTTAAAAAAGCATTAGCAGAATTATACATATTCAATTGAATATCGTCTAACATTTTTGCAATAATACTGGAATCATTCTGTTTAATAGAAGTTTTTTCACCTGTGTCTCTTCTGCATAAAGTTAGTTTTTGATCTTTATATTCTTGTAAACCAATTTCAAGCCTAATAGGAACGCCTCTTAATTCCCAAAAATTAAATTTGAATCCAGGTGTATTTTCAGAAGCATCTATTTTACATCTTATACCATTTTTATTTAAATCATTTGCTACTGTATCAACAAAATTATTGAATTCTTTTTCATTTTCGTTTTTTGGATTAATAGGAACAATAATTACTTGATGTGGAGCAACCTTTGGAGGAATTTTTAACCCTTTATTATCTCCATGAACCATAATAAGTGCTCCAATCACACGCGTACTTACTCCCCAACTTGTTGCAAAGACAGATTGTTCTTTATTTTCTTTGTTTTGAAATTTAACATCAAAAGCATTTCCAAAATTTGTTCCTAAATAGTGCGATGTTCCGCCTTGAAGTGCTTTTTTATCAAGCATCATTGTTTCAATTGAATAAGTTTCTTCAGCCCCAGCAAATTTTTCTGCATCAGACTTTCTACCAATTACGGTTGGGATTGCAAGATGGTCCTCAAACAAAGATTTATAGATTTCAACAATTTGTAATGTTTCTTTCATGGCTTCTTCTTTGGTAGCGTGTGCAGTATGCCCTTCTTGCCATAAAAATTCAGATGTCCTTAAAAATAGTCTTGTTCTCATTTCCCAACGAACAACATTTGCCCACTGATTAATCATTACGGGTAAATCACGATATGACGTAATCCATTTTTTAAACATTGACCAAATAATTGTTTCTGATGTTGGTCTAACAATAATTTCTTCTTTTAATTTTGAGGCTGGATCTACTTCAAGACCATTGTCGGTAGCAATTAGCTTTGAATGAGTAACAACAGCGCATTCTTTTGCAAATCCTTCTACGTGTTTTGCTTCTTTTTCAAAAAAACTTTTTGGGATAAAAAGAGGAAAGTAAGCATTTTCATGTCCTGTTTCTTCAATCATTGTATTTAACGCTTTTTTCACATTGGACCATAAGGCAAATCCGTATGGTTTGATAACCATAGTCCCTTTTACTGGGCCATAATCAGCCAAATCAGTATGTAATATTGTATCGGTGTACCANTTAGAAAAGTTTTCTGATTGCGGAGTTATTTTAGCCATTTACTTAATCTTTAATTTGTTATAAAGTAGAGTTAATTTATTGAAAATTCAATACAATGAAAAAAGCAATATTTTCAACAGAAATTTCTTTGTTAAAAACAACGATAGAAAGGCTTTTACGAAGAAAAGCTGGGGCAAACCTAACTACAATTATCCGCAAAACACATCCAGCAGATATTGCATTTCTGATGAGGGGATTGAATACAGAAAATCAAAAAATTATTTTTAGGCTGTCTCCAACTTTCGTATATAAGGCACAAGTTTTAGAAGAATTAGATGAGTCTCTCATTGAAAATGTATTATCAGAAGAAAGCGTGGCAAATATCTCTAAAACATTCCAGTATTTAGGCACAAATGATCAAGCAATGATTATTGGTATGCTTCCTGAAAAACAGCAAGCTGCTATTTTGGAAAGATTAGAAAGAGAGGATTTAGAAGATGTAGAAGAAATTATGTCTTACGCCGATGATAGTGCAGGAAGTGTGATGACAAAAGAGACATTTATGCTCAATCAAAATACAACCATCAAAAATGCTATTGCACAGTTACAGTCCTCTCCTGAAAATGAAAAGGTGTTTTATGTGTATGTGGTAGATGATAAAGAAAAGTTGGTGGGGGTTCTTTCGCTAAGAAATTTAGTTACCTCTAAAAATACAAAAAAACTTCGTGAAGTTATGATTAAAGATATCCATGCAGTCACTTCTGATACAGACCAAGAAGAAGTAGCAAAAATTGTAGCGCAATATAATTATCTTGCTCTACCTGTTGTAAATCAACAAAATAAGTTTCTTGGAATTGTAACCATTGATGATATTGTAGATATTATTCGACAAGAAGCTTCTGAAGATTTTTTACAAATGGCTGGGGTTGGTAAAGATAGAGAAATTCTACTAAAATCTCCTTTGGAAAATGCCCAAGCAAGGGCTCCATGGATTTTTGCAAGCTTAATTGGTGGAATTTGTGCAGCAGCTATTATTGGATATTTTGATGCATTGTTAAAGGAAATAATAGTGTTAGCAGCGTTTATTCCAGTTATTATTGGTATGGGAGGCAATATTGGTACTCAATCTTCCACTATTGTTGTGCGTGGGCTTGCTACAGGAAGGGTAGATGTTGGCAATACAATTAATTTAGTATTAAAGGAAATTATTGTAGGAGCAATCTTAGGTGCTCTTTATGGAACATTAATTGGTTTTGCTTCTGCATTTATTACAGGAAACGAAGTAGAAAACCTTGGACTTGTGATTGGTTTAAGCATTGTGTGCTCAATGATCATTGCAACCGCAGTTGGAACAAGCGTACCATTGTTGTTAAAAAAACTAGATTTTGATCCCGCAATTTCCACCGGTCCATTTGTGACTACTGCTATTGATATTTTGGGAGTAGCTCTATACTTTGTTATTGCAGCTTCAATATTGCTTTAAGCTTTGAAAAAATATAGAAATACATTATTTATTCTGTTAATTACTTTTTTTGCTCAGTCTATTGTGCTTACACAAACAAATTCTAATTACAGTGTGTCTTTGTATGGAAAAATAAATTTCTGCAATATAACCCTTGAAGAAAAAATAATATTTACGCCTATCGGTGCAGGAGAAATGCTTTTTGAAACATTAAAATATGATAAAAATAGTTTTGGTGAAAAAAATCTTATACTTTTTCTATTGTCAGGAAACCCAATAGCAATTCAGGATGCAAAATGGGAAAAAGATATGGAACTATTGGACGAGATGTCTTGCGAGATACGATTTTTAGAAGCCAATGAAGAGACAATTAATACAATTGATATGGTTTTATATAGATTAGATATAAAAAAATCAAACACCACCACCACAAAAGATATGGACATATTAAATAAAATCTTTCTTAATAGTTCGGTAATAAAAGTTTGGACTAATAAAGAAAAAAAGACTATCATTAAAATTAGTATAATGTATAATGGCTTAGAGTATGTGGTAACCAGCAATGCGTAACAGTGTATACATATTAATAATGGTTGTTTTAAATGCGTGCGCTGCACCAACAGCATCAATTGCACCAGAAATTAGTACCCCTACTAAGAATGGGTTCTTGTTTTATATAGATGAAGGTGTCAATCTCCACACGGACGAGTTGCTACAAACCATACAGCTTCCATCTCAAAATTATTCTGTCCCTGAATATTCAAATTTGCTCCCAAATGCATTGCGAGAGTATAGAGCAGGTATCCACGAAGGAATTGACTTCCCAACACCCCTAAATACGCCTATTATGGCCGTTTCTAGCGGTATTGTGGTACGTAGCAATCCAACCCATAGCGATGTTGATATTGATACATATAAGGCCTTTTTAGAAACAACACAGAAACTATCCAAAACCCCTGATGATATTTATAATTATATATTACTTGGAAAGTCTATTATTATTGATCATGGATACACTATTGTTCCTAATTTTAGAACGATTAGTGTATATGCTCACTTATCAAGCATCACCGAAGGAATTCTTCCTGGTATCAAGGTTGAAAAAGGACAGGTGATTGGATTGGCGGGGAATACAGGAACTTCAAGTGGAGCACTAAGAAATGATAGNGGGGCACATCTTCATTGGGAAATACATTTTGAAAATACAACAGGAAGGTATTTTTTAGGACAAAACATCCCACCAGAAATATTAAAAGATAATATTGATTTATTNTTTGATAAATAAAAGGGGCTCATAAAGAGCCCCTTTTTTTTAGAATCTTAAACTAGAACTGCTTAAAAATCTAAAGAGACTTGAATGACACTGTGATCATCAAAGTATTCATTTGCTGATCTCATAGCATATGAAATATGCATACTGTAATCACCAACAGGTACAACAACACCCGCACCTACTGACATTCCCCAAAGGGTGCCACTCATTTCTTCCCAATCTGCATCGGTTACATCTGCAGGTTGTTCATCGTCCCCTAAGGACAGAACAGTTCCTGCACCAACCCATGCTGAGCCCATAGTGTATTTAGCACCAATGCCCAATGTGTTAGTTTGGTAAGAATGGTTAGTGAAATTAGCACTCACGTCTAAATTGTTAAGTAGTGTGTAGTTAGCGGATATATTTAAGCTAGTTGGAAGTGCAAAATTATCTGCTACTACTCTGAATGTTTCATTTGATGCTCCAGACGCAGCGCCTTCAGGTTGAAGGTTTTGATCTAGATTAATACCATCATAATGCATTCTACTACCAACGTTCTTCATTGTAACACCGAATGTTAATGGTTGAGTTGGGAATCTATATTGAACACCCACATCAATTGCGGCGCCTGTTGCAGAGGTTTCTTCAATTGTTTCTGAAATAACCTTTACAGCAACACCCACATTAACACGATCAGAAAATGCTCTCGCAAATCCTGCGGTTGCAGTGAAGAAGCTAGGAGAAAAAGTCTGCCCGTCACCCTCAGGTGCGATAGCAGAGGTTCTTGGAATCTCACCAAAGTCTAATGCCTTGATAGTCATTCCAAATGTACCAGATTCTCCCATACTTACAATCATGCCTGCATGCGTAACATCAATGTCAGCAATATAGGACATGGTTGAAACAGTTCCTTGAAAACCAGAGGAGTGGTGTGCTAGACCGGCTACGTTTGACCATAGCGCATCTACACCAGTCACACTCGCTGCGTTTGCTCCACTAAGAGCAATCGTTTCAGCCCCGACTGGAATCAACAGCTGAGCCGCACCAGCAGTACCTTGCGATCTTACTGTGCCCGCAGTTAGCGATGAAGCTAACACTGCGCATCCAAGGAATATTTTAAATGTATTTTTCATTTTTCTCTACTCCCTTTCCTTAATAAACGTCGAGACGTTGTTCTGGTTGAATTACAGCTAACTTCAAGATTTTGTCTCCGAAGTTAGTTTCTACATGTGCCACATACATGCCACTTGCAACAGGAAGTTCGAAGTCGTTCTTCATATCCCATGTTGCGTGTTGACTACCGGCATCATTGTGGTGTAATACTCTAACTAGAGTACCATCTAAAGCAAAGATACGAATAGTCGCAGGTCCTTCTTCAGGTAGATGAGTAAACATCACCCTACGATCTAATGCATCACGTTCTTCTGGATTGTACCCATAGTATGGATTTGGCCATACCTTAATACGGTCTGGATCATATAGGTTGTTTACAACCCCTAGTCCGTCCGTAGTAAATGTAAAAGTATCTGCAGATGAATTTGGTTTACTCATTTCCCATACAACAGAACTAGCAGTTGTAAAACCACCCCAAGCAGCAAATCCTGCTGCGGTTGGCAATACTCCTGATCCTAGATAGTCACAGAATAAAGTTGCTGTCATATATGGATAATGCATGCTAGCACCACTTGTGGTAACTGCCCCTGGGCAACTACCNCCCCATCCACATCCACCGGATGTAGTTAGGTCGTCNTCTGCAATATATTGTGCTTCCTTAGCTGGGTCATAGTTGGTTGCTTGAGTTGCACCTACAAAACAGTAGATTGGCTCCCATGCATTGGCTCCGAAAACTGGGCCTGCCCAGTATCCACCACCAATTACTGCATGACCAACGTTTTCATAGTCAAGATTACCATCATAGTCCCAGTATCCAGCAAACATTTGGTCTTTTTCGCCAGTAGCGAATTCATGTCTGTAGGCTGAGAATGGCACATAACTATTAACCCATTCATAAATATAATCATACCCTAATGATGGAGTGCTAAAGTCTAGCTCCACATCATCAGATTCCCAATAGTTAAATCGGTCAAAGTCACGGGCATAAGGAGCTTCATAAGGAACACCGGCTCTATTTTCAATAATATAACCTGTACGTCCTAAACTTGCCCATGGTACATAAGAAACCGCAGGGTCTCTTAATACACCATTTTCTTTCCATCCATGATCCCACTCACTAACTGATAGCAAGTCTTCTTGAGGACCGTTAACCAACACTTGGAATCCTTCTACAACTGGGGTTCCGCCTGGACCAACTTCAACTCCAGTAGCAGTATTGACACCACCAACCACAGGGTTGTTAGAAACCAATACCTCGCCAGAAGTATCATTAGTAATTGTCC
>JGI24817J26689_1000011_pt1 | contig 35829 bp, 29 predicted proteins | sample METZYME_3_300m_FD_26689 | JGI IMG/M metagenome (IMG submission 26689) | reverse complement strand
GGGCAAGGACATTTCATCCAGCCACGGCATGAACACGTCCCCGGAACTCTGGGAGTACATGGGTAAGGCGGGTGCCGTGTTACGTGGGGATAGCTGAGCTTCAAAACACAAGAAAGAAGAGGGCGGCAGGCAAAGCCCGCCGCCCTCGATGTTCTCTAGGTCAGAGAACGAGGCTGAAAAGCTTAGCCTCCGCCTCTGTTCTTCCCAGGCTTCAGTGGATGTCTCCCGCGTTTAGCAGTGAGATCAATCTCTCTCTCTTTGCCATTCACCACGATTGTCGCTGTTTCATCACCGTCAAATGTGATGGTGATGTCAGCAGAGCGTGTCTTTGTTTCGTCACCATTGGTTTTCGTCGCGTTGACCTTGCGAGTGACGGTCCCTGATATCGGATAACGTGGATCTGATCCAGGGATCGGCACGACGACATCGTTATATGTGAATTCGCCCGTCATATGGTAGGCGCGAGTACCCTCATCGGTATGTCGGCTTTTCGTTACCTCTTCAGTTCCGTCTCCATTGCGGGTGCGATGTGTCTCTTCGCCGGAGAGTCCGGTCACTGTGATGTTTCGGGTTCTAGCGATTTGAGCTGTCCAGCCTTCACGGCCGACTTCACCGCTCACATCACTTTCGTGTTCGATACGCTCGGTTGTCAGGGAGTCATACTCAGTTTGTTCATTTCCATCTGCATCGAAAAACTTAGCTGAGCGGGTGCCTGATAGCGGATGTCCGGGGCCGTGCCGGCCACCCGGGTGACCAGGTATACTGCCACCGGCCATATCCGGAGCGCTTCGTGGCTGGAAGGCAAATGCTAAACTCCAAATGCCAAAGTCCTCAAGCGTGGCATCAGCTGCGATGACTGCCATATCTAGCAAGAACTCGTCATCGAAGGAGTCCGGACCGCTCGAATCAGCGCATGCACTGGCTAATGCCGTTACAGCAAGGACACTCATCACCTTGGCCGGTCGTCTGGCTTGGTTTGTCATACCTGTTTCTACCCCCCCCCTGTCATGTGACCACATCACCTCGTTTGTGTAGATGAGATGCGTATCACGATCCAGACGTTAAATAGACGGATACGGCCGGCGCAAGGATTCCTGGGAGTTCTTGTAGTATGATCGCTCTGTGAATGGTAGGGTTATCTCTGATTCTGAGCCCTTGTACCCTCAGTGCTCGGCGACGAAGACTGGTTGGGTCCAAGCAACTCGTCCAGCTGAGTCGCGTATACGAGCTCGCACATAGCGAATATTAGTCACAAGCTCAAATATCGCCGGATTCTGGGTGCTCTCAGACAAGACCCGGCCGCCCTCCCCAATGAATGTGGTAGTGTATCGAAAGTCGCTTTCACGGTTGATATGTACTTCAAGGTGGTCGTGTGTAATCACAATATCAGAGAGTTCCACACCGGTGCTGGCGTAGAAGTGACCAGCTTCTAGGGCCTCCATTAGCATCATCGCATCTAGATTTCTAGCTTTGACGGTGACCCATCCCCGACCGGGATTTGCCCGATCTAGGGCAAACTCCCCCTGGAAATGGTGGGCATCATCTACTGCGATTCCATAGATTCGCTTGCCGTTGCTGAGAAGAATATCCCAGATCTCTTCCAGGCCAGGGCTATCCCCTCCTCCTTCATTGTGCACGGTTGGGTGCCCGTTCGAGATTTCCAGGAGGCGGTCCCTCTCTATTTGGGCAAGTTCCTTGGCACCAAACGACCAACGGAAGTTTGGGTGATTGATGTGAGGAACGCCCTCGACCTCTCTAATTGCATCGACATTAGCCTGAATTGTACCGACGAGGGTGGTGGATGTACGAGCTTCTAGCGCATATGGGATATTCAGGCCATTCACGTGCACAGCTGCTTGATCAAAGCTCGATGTCAATTCCTCGCCCGGTATTAGTAAAAAGGTGGAATCGACGATGCCTGAGAGGGTTCGTGGGTCAGTGAAAACGTTGTGATCAGAAAGTACGAGGAAATCATAACCATGTTCTTTATACCAGCGAGCAACGTATTCGGGAGGGGAGTCGCCATCGCTCATGGTTGTGTGTGCATGTGTATTCCCTTTGTACCAAAATCCACCCTGGTCTACTGGGACCTCGAACTGGACAGTTGTCCGGTGTCCGGGGACATCACCACAAGAGGCTATCAGGAGCACTAGTGGGACTACTCGACCCAAGGCCTGAGAGAACGATCTCATCGGCTGGTTGCTTCGGTAGTCTCTTGGGGCTCCTGAAAACGGTAAAGGAGCATTGCCCGGTCACTCTCTCGAATGATATCGGGCGCGAGATAATCCGGTCTCGAGAACACTTCTGGGCCCAGGAGTTCTTCTGGACGCAACAAGTGTTCAATGATATCGAAGCTGATCGGGTCACCAGCTGGCACCTCTAGTTCGAGGTAGACCATCGGCGCGGGCATTCCCCAGTGATCCGCCCAAGTGAGTTCTTCGGGATTATTGATGACTGTTCCATTGATGGAGATCAGGCGTGTGTCTTCAGCAGGGTCGTACTGGAAGCGGAGGCGTTCGGAGCCGATCCGCGATCTCACGCCAATGATCACACGTCGAATATCACCTATCGTTATATCGGTTTCGATGATTATGACTGGTTCAGGAGCATCCACTGCCAGTGCGATAGCAGCTGGAACTTCCCCGAAGTCATAGCCGAAAACACTGAGGTCACGCATCAGCCCGAAGGCACTGCCAGTGCGCTCAACTGCCCATTCACGAGCAGGTAAGTCCAATGTGTCTAGGACAGGAGCTGTTGCCCAAAGAGCTTCAGGTGTTCCGTGTTCATAAGCGTATACCAAAGTTGAGGGTGCCGGACGCTCTGCTGTGGTCTGGGAATTGAGGATTCCGAATCCCAGGGCGGCACCGACTGCGATTACACCTGCCGTGGGGGCCCACCAGCTATTCGAGCGAAGGACACTGTCCAGGGCTGGTAGGCAAAGGTAGAGGCCAATTACGATAAGCACGGCCAGCCAAGGAGCGAATTCAAAGGTCATTGCAATCCAGAGCAATTCCGCAACAGGAACAAAGAACGAGAGAACTGGAACAGAGAATAGGACCGCAAGAGACCAACCGAGCATTTCTGTCGTCCGTTCACCCATGACGGTCATCCAGAACACTGACATGAGTGCCGCCGCGACAGGCCACTCGAGATTCATTGCGGCGAGTGGGGCGGTGTACCCTAGCAAGATTGCGCCCATAAATGGCACGACTAAGGCGCCGAGAGCCAGTTGTTGGATGCTTAGCCACTTCCTAGCTAGAGCGTGAAGTCCGGTCACAATCGTAAATGCGGCGGCAGCGAGGGCTATTACGTACCAACCCTCTCTGTGGTACAGGGACCCCTGAAGGCTACCAGCCTCAGGGTGAAAACGCGGTAGCCAACTCAGGAGCAGTAAAGCAAAACCGAAGGCTAGTGAAGCTCCAACGATAGAGATGCCGGTGCCTATGAGAGCGCCAGAAAGACGGACGTTCGAACGGTGCATTGCTAACAGTGCCAGGATAAACAANATGATAAGTCCGGCACTAATCCACTTAACCCATGTCACCTGGTAGACGAATAAGCCGAGGGCTGGCATGCTAAAATAAACTACGTCCGGTGCATTTACGTTTACGAGGTCTTGATCACCGAGATAGCGTAGGACATGGAGGGCGTGCAGCCCGTGGTGTTGAAGCGTCGATTCCGAAAGGTTTTCAGGTGTGTCGTATTGCTGGTGATAGACGTGCCCTTTGTCGATTGCTGCGAAGTTAAGTCCCTGTTTGCCAGCCTCCTTAAATGGTGTGAAATCAGTGTCGTTCGGCATCCTTTGGTACACTTCGTACGCCATGGCGTTGGCGAATGGGTACTGATCAGACGCCTGCAGAGCGTCGATTATCCAACCGTTATCTTCTGCAGTTTCGACCATGATTGCCGGGCCGCCCCCGCCCCGCATTTCGAATGAAAGAACGAGTTGAATGTCCTCCATCCATGGGTGTTCATTCACGAAAGCTCGTGCCCCGAGTAGACCTAACTCCTCAGCATCAGTAAATAAGACGATTACGTCATTGCGGAGAGGCGGTCCTGTCTGGATTGCTCTTAGCGTTTCCAGTATCGAGACGACGCCCGTACCGTCATCTCCTGCTCCTACAGCAAGACCCCGACTATCGTAGTGAGCGGTGATCAAGATAGCCCCGGTGGATGCCGTACCAGGTAGCCGCGCGATCACGTTTCTGACAGTAGCGGTCCTGGCCATCGTCCGTCGCTGAAATGAACTCGTTGAGGTTTGGATTTCTGGATCCAAGCCAAGGGTGGTGAGGCGGTCGACTAGATAACCGCGGACTCGTTCGTGTTCTGGTGAGCCCGGTGGATGCGCTTGCCTCGCAATTTCAACAAGTATTGACATCGCACGCGCTGATGAAAATTCCGCTTCAGGTGCGTTCGCTGAGGCAGGGGAGGGTTGGCCTGTGCGAGTGCTGAAGAAACAGGACATCAGAAACATGAGTGCGATTGTGGTGACTCCGCGCCACCGGTTCGGTGCCTCGCCTTTGTTCATCATCGCCAAATCATGACCAGGAGACAGCTTCCCTGAATTGTGATTTCATCTAGCTAGGATCCGTACGATATCATCAATGGCGCCTCTGACTTGTCCGGATGGGAGGCCTGATCCATTTGATAATATAGAGAAAATCACCTCGCTTCCGTCGTCCCGCGTCAGGTACCCAGAAAGCGAAGTTACATTTGAAAGTGTTCCTGTCTTCGCGAAAACACGGCCTTCAAGGTCAACAAGTCGTTCTTGAAGTGTAGAGTCTTCTTCCCCCGGTGTGGCTAGTGCAGAGCGGTAGGTGCCATTGTTTTGATCAGAGGACAGGTATTGAAGAATCCGCACGAGTGCTCGGGGTGTCACAAGATTATACCTCGATAATCCTGAGCCATCTCTCAGCGAAATATCGAGACTATCTATTCCAACCACTTCTGTAAGGAATTCACTTATAACGGCAACTCCCTCTGACCAACTGCCCTCCTCTCCCAATTCGGCTCCAAGCGTCCTGATAAGTTGCTCAGTCATCCAGTTTTGGCTTGGCTTCAGGATACCGGCGATAAGTTCGGAGAGCGGGGGAGACTCAAGCATCAGAACTGGTCCAGCGTTAGGACATTCTCTCACAGATCCGGATAGGCAGCCACGTCCAACCCTGTAACCTTCACTCCATGCAACTTGGGCCCCGCTCTGCAACTCGATACCGGCTTGTTCGATCGCGGCACCGAGTGCGGCAGTTGCTTGGCGAATAGGATCTCGAAGAGCGAATATCAGGGTATCGGTCTCGTACAACTCGATTTGTCCGGTCAGTTCAAGGTGGCGGGTCTCCGGCAGATAATTGGAACGGACCTGCAGTCCACTATCCGGTGGGACCGTGGTAACACGAGCCCGCACATAATCAGGTGTCCCCTTAGGAAACCATTCTAGGCTTGCAGGAGACCCAACTGCTGGCCCAGCCTTGATGATCACCGAGATTTCACCCTCATCAATGGCGAACGCTCCTCCGGTTGCTCCGTGCGGAAATCTCAGATCTTCTACTTCCCAGGTAGGGCCCACTGTAGTGGAATCCCAAGCAGAGACATCGACGAAGACTGAGCCTGCAACATTTCGAAGTCCTTTTTGATACAGACTGTCGGCGATAGCGGCTAACGCCGCTTCTCCAGATTCCCAGTATCGATCAGACATCGACGGGTCTCCGGAAGCGAGGACAACTAGATCCCCATCCAAGAGTGACCCTATAACGGATCCTGTAGCCCAGACCTCAGTCCCGTAACGGTAGTTTGGTCCAAGAAGCGAAATAGAAGTTGCTGTGACAAGGATTTTTTGGTTAGAAGCCGGCACGAACTTTTGATGGGCATTTCTGGAATACAGGACGCGACCTGTTCGCCCGTCTACGGCTAAGACACCGAAGTGCACTTGATCTAAGGGAGAGGTGTCTAGGATGGCATCTACCGCATCTCGAACATCTCCACCTGAAGGCCCTCCAAGTGTAGCACACCCGGATGAGATGGCCACAATGATCCAAGTAGTGATGCTTCTCGAAGCCCTAAAGAGCTTCTTCATAAGGAGGCTCATAACATTCGTATAGCCGATTTCTAGGATTTTTCTAAAAAGCAGCTTCCAACTTTACTGCGGTTCCATAGCAGAGCATCTCAGCAGCTCCTTGCATCACCATAGACGTCTGAAAACGGACTCCGATTATTCCATCTGCGCCCAAGGCTTCTGCCTCTTCAATCATGCGGTCTATCGCCTGCTCCCGAGATTCCCCGAGCAGTTTGCTGTACTCGTGGACTTCTCCACCAGCAATGTTGCGAAACTGGGCCATGATATCCCTCCCTAGGTGCCGTGCCCTAATCGAACTACCTCGAACCAACCCCAAGGATGTGGTCTCCTGTTGGCCAGATACGTGTTCCGTAGTGACTACGATCATCTTTGTACATCCTTGTAGGGGTCATTTCCCGATTCCTTATAACGTTCCCAAATTACTGTCGTGAAAAGTGTGAGGATCCCAGCCCAAAGCAGCCCTGCACCCCATTTCTCCCAGTTATCTACTTCAAAATCCGTAAAGAAAGCATACGCTCCGAAGGCTGTCAGAATAATCCATCCTACGATCAACAATATCCAACCGGCACGTTTCATCACTTTAGCATTCACCTGGCCCCACCCGGACCTCTGATAGTTAACTAAATAGCACTTTAGGCGACTATGACTACGAGAGATAGCCTGATCTTCTTGAAAGGTTACCGAGTTATCTCATCGAGTGAGCTAATAAAGACGCTCAGTTCCTCTTCAGTATTGAAGTAATGAGGCGAAATACGTAGAGAGCCATCCACACCCTTCGCTGTATAATCGATGATGGCATCAATGCTTTCCTGACCGGTTGTATTAATGCCGCGTTCGCGCAGTTCTCGAACCAGGTCTGTTGGTGNCCATCCATCTACTGAAGCCGTGACTGTTGCACCGAGTACTTCACCACGATCTAAGACTGTCACTTTGTCATGCTGATTCAGGAGTGATCGGAGGTGATCTGCGAGTTTCCATGCCCGGTCACGGATTGGCTCTATTCCGATGTCGAGTGCATAACGAGCTGCTTCCCCAGTTCCCCGTACGAGCCCCCAAGCGAACTCCCAGGTCTCGAAACGTTTCGCGTCGGGAGCCGGTTGGTACATGTCAGGTGCGATCCAGTCAGCTCCTCGTAAGTCGGGGAACAGTGGTTCATAGCCGCGGGCTAGAACGCGATCGGAAACATAGAGAAAGCCCGCACCACGCGGTCCGCGAAGGTACTTTCTCGCTGTGGCGGAAAAATAATCGCACCCGATCGCCTGAACATCGACGGGCATCTGACCAATCGACTGGCAACCATCAACGAGGTATAGAATGTCCTCAGCTCGGCACATTACTCCGATCGCTTCAACATTTTGAACTAGTCCGGAGTTCGTTGGAATGTGCGTGACAGCTACCAGCTTGGGGCGCAGTCGGTGGATCAGCGCTTCTATCTCGACTAAGTCTACTCCCCCTTCCGGTGCTTCGGGTGCACGCACTACTTGAACTCCAAATCTTTGTGCGAGGGCGAGGTATTGAATTTGGTTCGAGACGTAATCATTGACGGTTGTGAGCACTACATCGCCGGATACAAACGGAACTGAGGAAATCGCAGCAACAAACGAAGCGGTTGCATGCTCACTGAAAGCAATATTGAAAGGCGTCGTGCCAAGTAGTCTTGAGACATGCTCATACGCCATGGCGATTTGGTCGGCAGCCTCTGACTCAGCTTCATAACCACCGATATTCGCCTCGAGTTGGAAGTGGGACTCCACTGTCTCAATAACGCTTCGGGGCATGAGTGAGGCCCCTGCATTATTCAGATGAATCCGCTGTTTACACCCCGGGGTTTCGTCCCTGATCTTGGCCAGATTCACTGATAACCTGTGTCAGTCATAGTGTTCTAGGGGCAACGAACTCGAAGTATGTCATCCAACCCTGTAGTGCATTGATCAGTAGGCTAGTTTGGCTCCTCGTGATCGGTAATCGATCGAGCTTTAGCATCGGCAACCATACGACGCACATCCTCCAACAGTTTTTTCGCATCATAAACGATTCCATCTTTGATCGTATAGCTGATGCCGCCCACGCGTTCGAGTTTGCCAGTGTCATCGTTAAGCATAGGTGCACCGGTACCGTAGAGTACTTTTAAGTTTGCCAGTGGATTCTTATCAACCACAATCAAATCTGCTTTTAAGCCGGCTTGGATCACTCCAAATTGGAGGTCATTCTCCATCCCCTTCGGCTTGTGGAGTTGCAGTGCCCCATGATAGGTCGCAGCACGGATGACTTCGAGCGGGCTAAACCCTGCTTCGCGGAGAAGTTCGAGTTCTCGGACGTAATCAAAGCCATAAAGCTTATATATAAAACCGGAGTCAGATCCTGTAGTGACGATTCCGCCCCGGTTCTTATAGTCGTTCAGGAATTGCATCCATTTTTCGTAGAACTTGTTCCAGTGATACTCATCCTCACTGGTCCAGTAATACCAGTATGATCCGTGAGCTTCGCGGCTGGGCTGATAGAAATCCCACTGGCTAGGTAGTGTGTATTCTTCGTGCCACTCCGCCTCCCGGGCACGCATCACATCCCTGCTTGCTTCGTATATCGTCATAGTTGGGTCGAGACCAAAATCAAGATCAAGGAATTCTTCAATGAGGGCATTCCATGTCTCAGATCCGCGATCCGCTGATTGATACCATAGCCGTCCGACCTGTCCAAAGCGGTGCTGCTCGTTGTTGTAGTTGTAGTCGTTCGGAAAGTCCTGAATGGTTCGATCGTCAAATAGGGCTTCGAACAGCCCGTANTAATGGGTCATCATATCTAGCCCAAGACGCGCAGCNTCNAGTGCGTTCATCCGCGAGACACCCGTTTGGGCTAGGTGCGCTACCGTGCCCAGGCCGTGCTTATGCGCCTCATCAATAAGCGCTTCCATAATGTCCGGGGGGTAGGAGGTCAGTTTTAGGCCGTCTATTTGAGCGCCTTCCACATCTACATTAGCGGCATAGCGTACCCACTCTCGAGCCTTCTCNGGGCTGTCGACCGACCCACGGTCCCAACCCTCTCCNGGGCGGGCATAAGTGAACATTCGGGGTGCTACGATCTCATTTCGATCAGATGCTGCTTTTTCACCGAGGGCCCACATCATNNNGCCATGGCCGACCCCACGTGAAGTCGTAATGCCATTCCCCATCCANAGCTTGTATGTGTACTCAGGCTGTGGGGCCTTCCCTCCGCCCCCGGTGTGAGCATGCATATCGATTAGCCCAGGCAATACATACATGCCAGAGAAGTCCAATTCCTTAGTGGCATCCTGGGGNCGACGTTGTTCGTTGATNGGGGCCATGGGGAAGCCAACCGGTTTGACTTCTACGATCCGATCTCCTTCGATGACTATGTCCACGGGACCCATTGGAGGTGCGCCTGTGCCATCAATGATTGTCGCGCCACGAAGAATGAGCCGTTCATGTGGTCCATCTCCTTCGTCGGCGCGCCGAAGAGTGGTTACTTCCATCCCGTTTTCTAGGCGTTCGATCGCTAAGTCATTCACATCCGTTTGTGCGACGACAGAATCTGTGACCACTAACGTGGTAATCACTGCTAGTGAGATGTGAAGTAGAGCAAGGTGCTTCTTCATGATGCCTCCGAACCGGTTTTCATAATCTGACCGAGTGTTGTAGGGAGATATTATCGAACCTGCTTGTCCCATTCGCCAAGAGGTGTCATGGATTNGAAGGCTTCCTCGAGTGCNGATATCACNAATGGCCANGTTGTTGTGGATGGTGAGACCATCTCAAAGTGGCCAGAGTCTGGGAGGTCGACGATTCGAACATNCTGTGTTCCTACTGTTATGGCACGGTGGTAGTAGGACCGTCCAGGGGGTGCCCAAACGAAGTCTTGTCCGCCGATAAGGAGCGTTTGTGGCACGGAAATCGGAGCAAGCTGCATGGGAGAAGCAGCTTGGTATCGCTCAGGGTGCTCCTCGGGTGTTCCCCCCATGAGACGTCCGACTGCGTTGCCGCACGACCCGCGTTCTTCGAGCCCTTCCAAATCTGCCGCCGGGGCCAATGCGAATACTGCTTGCACGGGAAGTGGTTTGGGAGTGTATAGGACGCTCTGGTCATCGACCTTCCCTCGAGCCGCAGCCCATAAAGCGAGTGCCCCTCCTGCCGAGTGTCCTGCAACAACCACCCGGCTCAGGTCTAGGCTATATGGTTCTGCAATTTTTCGGAGATGATCGATCCCTTGTCCCACGTCAAGATATGTGTTCGGCCAGCCACCTCCCTCGTCACCAAGTCGCCGATATTCGAGGCTCCACACTGCATAACCAGCCTCGGTTATGGCCACCTCAGTTTGCCCTACGTGTTGTATGTCGAAGGTCGATAACCAGCAGCCACCGTGAATGAACACGACTATAGGATGTGGGCTAGCACCCGGCGGAAGCCGTAGATTGCCAAATTGCTGGGCTCCCGGGCCGTACGAAATACGATGGTCTGGCGGGGGCGATTGCCATTCCAGCACCTCATCTGAGCCTATGAGCTGAGCACTTCCCGGGCTTGGGCAGACCGGAATTAGGAGGATACCGAGGGCGGTGATCGTTGCTTGCTTTAGTCTAGCCATCTTCTGTGATCCTTATTCTAGGTCCCCTAAGGGGTCCGAATGACTATTATTGATACTCTTTCGGCTATCGAGCCATACCCGAAGTCAGACGTATACATGAGCAGAGAGCTGGTTTGACCGACCAAGGTACGTTGGGATCTGAGAGCGCACGCGCTGAGGCAGAGCGTTTGCGCGAAGAACTGCACCACCATGCCCATAGTTACTACGTCGAAGCACGACCGGAGATCAGCGATACTGAGTACGACCGGCTATTCAAGCGTTTACTAGAGCTAGAAAAAAATTACCCTGAGCTTTGCTCACCTGATTCACCGACTCAGCGCGTCGGTGCTGAACCCCAAAGCAAGTTCAAAACAGTAGCTCACACAGCTCCAATGCTATCTCTCGACTCGACACAAGACGTCGATGAACTTCGTCGCTTTGACGATAGGATTCGTAAGGCACTCGGAGAGGGCCATGAGCCCANGTACGTCATCGAGCCAAAGCTAGACGGTGCCTCGATCGAACTCATATACGAGGACGGNGTGCTAACCCAGGCAGTTACCCGAGGTAACGGACGTAAGGGTGAGCAGGTNACAGATAANATCCGAACGATTTCGTCGGTTCCACTTCGACTTCGTACTGAGGNTCGAGTTGCGCCCGAGCTGCTTTCTGTAAGGGGTGAGGTGATCATGTACATCTCAGAATTTCAGGCCTTCAACGCTCGTTTGGTTGAGGCCGGTGGCGAACCTTATGCGTCTCCCAGGAACTCTGCAGCTGGCTCAGTGCGCCAACTTGACTCACATGTCACCGCATCTCGGAAGCTGGATCTCTTAGTGTATGATATTCTCGCAATAAGGGGTTCTGGGTTTAAGAGTGATACAGACGGTATAGAAGCAATCCGGAATTGGGGGTTTAAGGTTCCTGACCGTATACAAACAGGAAGAACGGTCGAAGATGTTCTTGAGTACCACGCCGGGTTTGCTGCCGATCGCGAAGGTTTGGATTATGAGATTGATGGGATCGTAATCAAGCTGGACGACCTTTCGGCTCGCTCGGCGATCGGTGTTACTTCACATCATCCTCGATGGGCTTTGGCCTTCAAGTTTGAGCCACGGCAGGANGTCACGCGGATCGATAAGATTGAAGTCAACGTTGGCCGCACGGGGGTGATTACNCCGGTTGCTGTGCTAGATCCCGTAGTGGTTGGTGGCGTTACCGTATCTCGAGCGTCTCTTCATAATAGAGAGGAGCTTCGCCGGAAGGATCTACGTGAAGGGGATACGGTACGCATCCAGCGAGCTGGGGACGTGATACCCCAGGTCGTGGAGGTGATTGCACATGAAAAGGATCGAGCTCGCCCGTTTGAGATGCCGACGGAGTGTCCTGTATGCAGTACGCCAGTGCAGGAGGAAGGTCCGCGCATAAAGTGCCCCAATCGATTTGGATGTTCGGCTCAACTCCAGGGCCGCATCATACACCTAGCTTCTAGATCTGCCTTAGATATCGAAGGGCTTGGGGAAGAGACAGCCGCCTTACTTGTTACCGAAGGATTGGTGAGCAGCCTAGCGGAATTATTCGATATATCTCCTGAGCAGCTTGTAGAATACGAAGGCTTCGCTGAAAAATCTGCGGCCTCTTTGGTAGAAGCGATTCAATCAAAGAAGGCACCTGATCTCCCTCAGTTCTTGATCGCACTGGGCATTCCCGAAGTAGGTACGGCTGTTGCTAGGGATCTCTCGGGCTATTTCGGTAGCATCGAAGCAATACTTGGAGCTACGGCAGAGGAGTTGGAGCAGATAGATGGAATAGGGCCGAAAATGAGCGAGGTGATAACGGCTTTTCTGGAGGATGAACGGAATAGGTCAGCGATAGATGCCATTCTCGCACGTGGTGTTGAGCCGATGGCATCTGTGCCCGTGGACAAAGATATTCCATCTGCAGGTACGGCTGTTTTCACTGGTGCGCTTCCTATCCCACGGGCATCCGCTGAAGCAGCGTGGAGAGCGGTTGGCGGGCGCACTGCAAGCAGTGTTTCCGCGAAGACCGATTTGGTGGTTGTGGGGGAGAATGCGGGCTCAAAACGAGAAAAAGCAGAGCGGCTCGAAGTAGTAATTCTCGATTTTGGGGAGTTTGTTGCAAAGGTGGTTTCAATGGGTGGTGAAGTTGATGTTCCATAAAGGAACTCACTCTCCGGTAATAGATAAGGAACGACGACGTACCTCATCTGGCTGAGTCCACCATTCTCCGAGGACCTTGGAAGAACTCGGCTGGTACCCATTTTGCTCTGTGAAAACAGGGTTATCGTATTCAGAGCGCCCAACTGCTAGCAGGGCTATGGGTGAGGATTGTGGGGAGCGACCAAGTAGGAGGAGAACTTGTCGGGACTGATGCCGAATCTTGCTGTGCTGATTTCTGGAATAGTGGTGCTGTACTTCGGTGCAGTATGGCTTGTCCGGGGAGCTTCAAGGTTGGCGAGTTCACTGGGTGTTAGCCCTATAGTAGTTGGCCTAACAATTGTGTCGCTAGGGACGTCCGCACCGGAGTTAGTCGTGTGTTTGGTAGCTGCACTTCAGGGCAATCCTGGTCTGGCAATTGGGAATGTGATGGGCTCTAACCTGGCCAACATAGGTCTCATCTTGGGGCTCACCTCACTCGTCCACCCCCTGGAAGTCAAGCACAGGGTCGTGTGGCGCGAGATGCCCGTAATGCTATTGATAACATTCGCCATTTATCCGATTGCATTTGATCGTGTGTTGAGCCGGATGGATGGCTTCATGCTCCTTTTGGTATTGCTGGCTTATCTAGTCTGGGTTTTCCGGTCTGGTCACCCTGAGGAAATCAAGAGCTCGCAGGGTCCGAGAGACTCTATCGCGACCCCAGAAGGGGCGGCCTCGCTTCTGAATCTCAAAGACATCGGACAGGTTGCCCTAGGGTCCGCGTTCCTCGTGTTAGGCGGATACTGCATCGTTAAGGGCGCGGTAGAAGTCGCCTCCGCACTTGGTATTTCAGAGGTGATAATTGGGTTAACTGTAGTGGCTATTGGTACATCGCTGCCCGAACTGGCTACATCGCTGGTCGCTGCGATGCGTCAGGAGGTTGATATTGCCGTTGGAAACATCATTGGCTCAAACATCTTTAACCTGACTGCGATATTTGGAACTACCGCAGTAGTTCGGCCGATAATGATCCCCGAAACGGTGCTTTCACGAGAATTAGCTGGAGTTGTTTTTATGTCCCTCCTCCTCTGGCCGATTCTTAGAAGTGGATGGCGGATCAAACGATGGGAGGGGGCATTGCTGCTAACGGCGTATATCGGGATGGGCTGGTGGCTTATATAGGCTGAGTTTAGCAGAATTGAACTGTCGCGACCGCCCAGGGGTAGGCTCTTACCCTAGGGCTGGGTAGCTTCTTCTGGCAGGGAAAGAAGGTTTTCAGAGTGGATTGATAACCCCAGGAGCTTGTCTGAATGCTTCCGATCGATCTTTCCGGCAAGCGCGCCTTCGTAGCGGGCGTTGCCGATGACAGAGGGTACGGGTGGGCAATCGTGCGGGCGCTTGCAGCTGCTGGTGCCTCAATATGCGTGGGCACATGGCCGCCAGTTCTCAGGATCTTTACCCGCAGTCTCGAGCGGGGAAAGCTTGACATGTCTCTTCCGGGTGGAGGAGAGATTGAGTTTGAGAAGATCTATCCTTTGGACGCGGCCTTCGACATAGCTGATGACGTACCTGAGCATGTGAGGGAGGACAAGCGGTATGTTGATCTGGAAGGCTACACGATTCAGGGTGTTGCGGATCAGGTGCAAGCTGACTTCGGAGAACGCTGTTTAGATATCGTTGTACACTCGCTTGCGAACGGACCTGAAGTCAGGAACCCTCTCATCGAAACGAGTCGCGATGGATATCTCGCAGCAATTAGTTCGAGTGCCTACTCGATGGTGAGTATGGCACAGCGGCTTGGACCACTTATGAACAACGATGGTGCCCTAGTATCAATCTCCTATCTGGCCGCAGAGCGAGTTGTGCCAGGATATGGAGGGGGCATGAGTTCGGCGAAGGCCGCATTGGAAAGCGATACGCGGATGCTTGCTTTTGAGGCGGGCCGAAAGTTTGGTGTCCGTGTGAACACCATCAGTGCTGGCCCGCTCGCAAGTCGCGCTGCCAGCGCGATCGGAACGATCGATCGTTTGGTTGACTATTATCGAGAGAACGCAGCACTGCCAGAGGTGAACACCGCGGACGACGTTGGACATGCCGCTGCATTTCTTTGCTCTCCTCTTGCCGCGGGCATCACAGGGGAGACGCTCCATGTCGATAAGGGGTACCATGCAATGGGGATGCCCGCTCAAGCGCTGCTCAAAGACGAGGTCGAGTGACAGTAGCTGAGCCTCTTTTTGGATCCCTGCTACCTGACATCATTACGAGTCCTCCGGGCGGAGTTTCCCGCCATCTGGCAAAGCGCCTAAGGAGTGTAGAGTCCCGCAATATCACCTACTTCGACGTTGGTTGGCCGATTTTTTGGAAGGAAGCGAGTGGGTCGAATGTCCGGGATGTTGACCACAACTTGTACATCGACCTGAGTGGGGCGTTCGGCGTTGCTCTCATTGGACATGCACACCCAAGGGTTGTTCATGCTCTCCAGGCCCAGGGAGAAGAATTGATACATGGGATGGGTGATATCCATCCGCCTGTTAGAAAGGTCGAACTGATAGAGCGCTTATGTAGGATCGTACCCTGGGTTGACGCACAGGCAGTACTTACGACGACCGGATCGGAGGCTGTTGAGGTAGCGCTCAAGACCGCCCGGATCGCTACGGGTAAACCAGGTATTGTTGCGTTTAGGGGAGGATATCATGGCCTTACTATGGGAGCGCTTGCGGTCACGGACCGAGCCCACTTCCGTTCATACTTTGAGGATCAGTTGTATAAGGGAGTGAGCTTTGCCCCCTTTCCTGAATGTAATGACGTCTCGCGGGTGACTGCGGACGAAACCCTAGGATTGCTGCGAGCAGCCTTTCAGCAGGGGGCACCCAATGGGGATCCGATCGGTGCTGTCATCGTGGAACCTGTGCAGGGTAGAGCGGGAGTAAGAATTCCCCCTGATGGCTTTATGGCCGCTCTATCGGATGTGGCGATGGAGGAGGGGGCGATGGTTATCGCTGATGAGATCTTCACCGGACTTGGACGTTGTGGGTCAATGCTAGCATCTGAGCGATTAGGACTTCGTCCAGATATCGTGTGTATAGGCAAGGTCTTTGGTGGTGGCTTACCGCTTTCGGCGTGCCTCAGTTCACAGTCAGTGCTGTCTGCTTGGCCTGAAAATGATGGAGAAGCGATTCACACCAACACGTTCCTGGGGAACCCTCTTTCATGTGCCACCGCATTAGCTGTGCTCGATATCGTTGAGCACCTGGATGTTCCGGAGCGTGCGGAGGTCCTTGGATCGCAACTGCTTAGCGAATTGCAAGACTCCCTAAGGGGTGCTGAAAGGGTTTCTGAGGTGCGTGGACGTGGTCTCATGATCGGGATCGAACTCGTCACAGACGACGGATCACCATGGAAAGGGGGCGCGTTACGGGTAGCAGAAGCTGCGCTTGCTCAGGGCTTGATTATCCTACCTGCCGGGGAACACGGTCATGTGGTGGAGCTTACTCCATCTGCGTTCTTAACTGAGGATCAAGCAACCCATTCGTTGGTTGTGCTATCGTCTATTATCCAGAAGATCCATTGACGAAATCTAAACCTCCTGGTACGTGGTCCGGCGTTTTTTTTGATCTTGACGGTACGTTGGCAGACACGGTCGAATTGATCCTTAAGTGCTTCCGCTTTGCCACGAAAAAACATTTTGGCCAACCACTCCCTGATGCGGATGTCGTGGCTACCCTAGGGATACCACTTCCAGTGCAGATGAGGGGCTTTGCTCGGAATGAGGAAGAAGCTGAGTTGATGCGACAGACCTATATCGCGTATCAAGACATCGTGCATGATGAAATGGTACGCTCATTTCCAGGAGCATCTTCGGTTTTGGGAGCGCTACGAAGGCGTGGAACAAAGATCGCGGTTGTCACAAGTAAGCGTACCGGTATCGCAAAGAGAACACTCGAGTGCTGCGGTCTATGGAAGGCAGTGGATCTCGTCGTTTGTGCAAACCAAGTACAGCGTGCCAAGCCTCATCCTGAATCAGTCAATCTGGCTCTTAGTAAGCTCGGACTCGAACCAGATGGCGTTGTATTTGTCGGTGACTCACCCTTCGATATCCAGGCCGGGAAAGGGGCGGGGACGCGAACGGCTGCGGCACTATGGGGCCCATTCAACCCTGAGGAACTTATAGCAGAGGGCCCCGACTTCGTTTTGGATGCCCTTAGAGACGTGCTAGAGATCAATCCGGAAGAACTTGGTTGGCCGGACGACGCCTTATCCTAAGAGGCCTTTAATTCGATGAAGTCGAGAAATCTATTTGCTCAGCGAGAGCTAAGTCTTTCTCGGTGATTCCGCCTGCATCATGTGTGGAAAGCGTAATTGTGACGTTGTCGTATCGGATATCGATATCNGGATGGTGATCGTGAGTGTCTGCCAGAGTCGCAACCCGGTTCACGAAGACAATGGTGTCTCTGAAGGAACTAAAATGGAAACTCTTANTTATTCGGTTTGAACGACGTTTCCATCCCTTGCGGCCATCGAGCCATCCCCGAATGGATTCCGTATTGAGCTTGCTAGCCATCTCTGTCCTATGAATCAGACCAAATGATTGCAGTGTAATAAGTTAGAAGTGATATGCGAGTTTACTCTGGATTCGGTGAAAAGTACACTCATTATCCTTAAGGGACGCCTATCATGGCCGAGTTATTGAGGGGTTGACGCTGTCTGACAGGCCTCTGTAAGATCTTGGCCCTCTCGAAACCGGGAGGGTTGCAGCGCCCCCATCGTCTAGTGGCCTAGGATATCGCCCTCTCACGGCGAAGACCGGGGTTCGAGTCCCCGTGGGGGTATTGGTCGCTTAGCTCAGCTGGTAGAGCGCTACGTTCACATCGTAGATGTCGCAGGTTCGAGTCCTGCAGCGACCATCGATCCAAGAGCCTGCAGTAGGCTTAAACTGTTGAGAGTTTCCGCGCACTGATCTGCTTGAACTCTTGTCCTGGTGTCCAGCTGGTCACGTACCCCACTACCGCGCTTGCGGCAACTGAATAGGGTGAGCCCAGATAAAGATTACCCGGTCCTGAACGTCCTGGGAAATTCCGGTTTTGCGATGACATCGAGACTTCATCGGGTGAGTTTGTGACTCCTGGACCGGCGGCGATACATGCACCGCATCCCGGTTCAACGAATGCCGCTCCCATGTGGTTAAACAGGGTCATATAGCCTTTTTCATCACAGTACTTGCGTACCTCTGTTGAGCCGCATTGGATGTACGCTTTTACATCCGGGTGGATCTTCAATCCTTGTGAATCAGCTTCACCGAGGACACGAGCATACATATCCATGTCTTCCTTTTTCCCAGCAGTACAGGACCCCGCATAGGCTATATCGATACGGATGGGTTCTTCGCCGAGTTCATCGATATAGACCCCGTTGCCCGGATCATTGGGCAAGGCTGCCATGGGACGGATTGTTGAGGCATCNATCTCTATGGTTGTCACGTACTCTGCAGCAGGATCACTCTGCATCCCCTGCGTGAGTCTTTGGGCATGAACGNGATCCATGCCACGCTCATTAACCATGAATTGGACCGACTTTTCGTCCGCTGCGATGATACCAGTAAANGCTCCAACTTCCGCGGCCATGTTGGTCATGGTTGCGCGTTCATCAATGCTGAGTTCCTCCACAGCAGGGCCCGCATACTCAATAATCTGCCCAATCGCGTGTCCATCGCGTATGTATGGGTGTCTCAGAATCTCAAGCATATAGTCTTTCGCGGTAACATTTGGTGCCGGGGTTCCCCGTATCTCAACTTTGAAGGACGGGGGTACGCTCATGCGCACGTCCTTTGTGAGCCAAGAGTTGAAAATCGCTGTCGTTCCGATACCGAAAGCGAGCGAACCGATGGCACCCGCGTGCGGTGTGTGAGAGTCAGTGCCCACTATGAGCATACCTGGTTCCGCGTACTCTTCGAGGATCTTTGAGTGACAGATAGCCTGCGAACCAAGTCGGTGTCCCATTTGTTCGCCATATAACTTCACACCCTGTTTTTCGCTGAACTCACGCTGTTTCACCTCGAGTTCATTTGCCACGTCAAGCAGACCATCTTCGATCCGTTCTTGGCTCATCACCTGGGACAGAAACGTTAAATGGTCCCGAAAGAAGAGCATGGAAGCCGGATCTAGGACTTTGGCGTCCGTTCCAACTTTGTTTTCGAAAAAAATTGAAGCCATCGGAGTCACATATTCATGGCTAAACCGAATGTCGGTAAGAAAGAAACCACTGTCTCCTGGCTCAACCCACGGAACACCCACCTCACCCTTTCCAGCATCGGTAACCAGATGCGAAGCGAAAATTTTCTCCGCGACAGTCATCGGGCGAGTTGATACAGCTTGCTCCTGTGCGCATGCAGCCAATGGGATGGTCACACTGCCCTGGAGCCGTGCGACATTGAACTCAAAGAGTCCGCCATACTCAATGATCTGGCGGGTAATGTCGTCTTTGCCCTTAGTGAATTCTGTGAGCGGGATCTCCTCACCAGCCATGATCCGGTCAATAACCCCAAAGTCAGTTGATGTTAAGAGCCCTAAATTCTGACAGTTTTCGTCATAAATGCGCTCGATGCTCTCCGCGACAACGACCTTGATGCCTGCGTGGAGTTCAGCGTAAGGGCTTGCCTCACGACTACTTCCTTTGCCGCGTCTCTTACCAGCAACAGAGCAGACGAAGCCTCCATTGCGCACAGCATTACGTTCCACAGGGTACTCTGTCTCATTGGTGGCTTGATTCGTGGTGCGCAGGCCCAAATACGGGAAATCCCCAAGCGTTTCATCATAGAAGAAACAGATATACGCTGGTGTGATCTCGTCTGTAGAGATTTGGTCGCGTAGCAGGCTTATATAGTCGTGCGGGTGTTGAATATCGATGCCTTCGTACAATTGCCCTCTCACGAGTTCGGCATCATCCAACAGATAGAGAATACGGCCTTCAAACTTGAGGGTCGTAGGTCGTTTCTCGATATGCCTATTCAGGAGGTCTTCAATCATGTGCCTGTCTTAGCTGGACCAAGCTAAAATGTGCCCTGGGTATCAAGAGTCGCAAAGGGGCTGATATCCAATCAGCCAGCTGAATCAGAGATATATATCTGAGAGTCCTACCTACTATTGCTTGTTGGTCGTTCCCACTCAGGCCACTAGCTCAGCATCAACTGAAGTCCACCCCAAAGATCATTACCGCAATAATGATCGCGGCTACAGCGGTTGGTGCTACGAACCGAATGAAAAAACGCCAAGCCCCATACCGAAACCAACTGGGCTGTGTACCATCCACGAGTTCGTTCATGGTGTCTTCTCTGGTCATAAACCAACCTGCTGCGATCGTTACCGCAAACCCACCGGTCGGCAGCATCCAGTTCGAGACAAAGTGGTCGGCCATAGAGAACCAGCCAATTTTTCCCCCAAACAGTGTCTCCCCCACTGCACCTGGGACGACAAGATTGGACACACCTGAAACAGCGCCAAAAGATATGGCGGCGAGGATGGTGAATATGAAAACAGTACCACCGCACATTAATGTTGCTTTTTGCCTAGCTAAGCCATGCTCGTCGATTACATAACTCGTGACGACTTCGAGCAGTGATATCGTCGATGTGAGAGCAGCAAGCGCAACAAGCACGTAGAAAAGCGGTCCCAGGAAGCGTCCAAGAGGAACTTCGGTGAAGAACAACTCAGGGAGCGAGATGAAAAGCATACCGACCGTAGATCCACCAACCTGCTCTTCCATGCCTGGGACACTGAATATTACCGAGAACATTATGACGGTTGCTATGAGCGCGATCAGTGTATCTAAGAGCACGATCGTTGCTGATGCCTTAACCACAGACTGAGTCTTTGAGATATAGGAACCGTATGTCACCATACATCCCATTCCTAACGAAAGCGTAAAGAAAGAATGCCCCAGAGCCTCGAGAATCGCTCCTGGCTCAAGTTCGCTGAAGTTAGGCTGAAAAATGAAGGCGAGGGCTTCACCCGAGCCGCTCATCCTGAGCGCAGAGACGAGTAGTAAAACAAGAATGACAAAGAGGACCGGGAGAAAAGTCCTTGCGATCCTCTCAATGCCTTTTTGGACCCCTAGGTACACAACCGACACTGTGGCGATACTGAACCCTATGGATAGCCCGAGTTGAAGGGCCCCGTTGCTGGATTGTTCGCCAAAGAGATCTCCCATCGCCATACCACTCGGGAAGCCAGTCACCATCCATCCCGCCGTCTTGCCGAAATAGAAGAGAGACCAACCTGCGATAACAGTGTAGTAACTGAGTAAGATGAAGCCGCACAGTACGCCCCAGGCTCCGACGATTCCCCACATAGGACCTGCGGCATCCTTAAGCGCGCCAACGGCACTTTTTTGTGTCTTTCGACCTATGAGCAACTCCGCCATCATGATTGGCAAGCCTACGGCGGCTATACATATCAGGTAGACGAGGACAAAGGCCCCGCCACGGTTTTCCCAGGTGATAAAGGGGAATTTCCAGAGGTTACCGAGGCCTATCGCGCTTCCTGTGGCCGCGAGGATGAGTCCTGTATTCGAGCTCCAGGTGCCACGTTGCGCGTCCATGGGTTCCACTCCCTTTTCTTCTAGAACAATTCTGTTCCGATGGCTGTGACAGAATCAGTGTCTGACCATCTGACGGAATCCAGATCTCGGGCGCAAAACATACCGGGCACTTTGAACTCCCAACAGTCAAAGGTTTACACTAGAGAATCTCCATACTCGCTCTTTTAGTGGGACATGCTTATGCACCGGTTGATCCTATCTGCCTTACTCATAACAAATGCAACCGTATCGGCTTGTACCGCTCCGGAGAACTCCGATAGGCGAGTGATGGGACTCGAGGAGGTTCCACTGCGTGCAGCGCTACTCACTGCAGGTCCGGTTAGCGATGCTGGTTGGTATGCTGGTGCTTATGAAGGGTTACTCCTTCTTCGTGATTCTCTTGGGGCCGAGGTTAGTCACCAACAAACCCGGACTCCGGCCGAGTTTGATGAAGCATTCTTATCATATGCTTCATCAGGGTACGATTTAGTTTTTGCGCACGGGTTTGAGTACCAAGACGCTGCCATACGTGCAGGTCAGCAATTTCCCAGCACTACGTTCATTGTAAGTGGTGGAGGTAGGTACTCGGAAAATGTCATCCCGCTGATCTTCGAGTTAGAGGAGGGCAGCTACCTTGCGGGCATGGCTGCCGCTCACGTAAGTGAGTCTGGCATCTTAGGTATGGTTGGCGGCGTTGAGATTCCACCTGTCCAAGGAACCTTCCGAGCCTTCGAGGCTGGTGCCCAGAGTATTAATCCGGACATAAGAGTTCTTGAAGCTTTTATTGGAAATTGGGATGATGTGGCTGCTGCAAAAGAGGCTGCAATCGCCCAGCTTCGTAATGGGGCCGATGTTATCATCCACAATGTCGATGCCGCTTCTTTCGGGGTTTTTCAAGCTGTCCGGGAGATGGTCGAATCAGGAGGAAGGGCATGGGCGCTTGGGATGAACCGTGACCAAAACCAGATTGCGCCAGAAGTGATCTTGGGTAGCGCGGTTATCCGCATCCCACAGGCATTTCTGGAGATCGCACTTTCCTGGGAGTCCGGTGAGCTAGGTGGCCGACCGGTCTATGCTGGGGCTAACGAGGAGGTTATCGATTTCGTTGTGAACCCTGCCACAGCCCATATCTTCTCGGCTGACTTCATTGCGACGATGCAAGAGGTGCGAGCGCGTATTCGCAGCGGGACATTTGAAGTTCCGAAGGTCTCATTCATAGAGGGTGAGATCGGCAGGTCATGACCGAGGTTCTTGCGCGCCTTGATGGCATCACCCGTCATTTTGGACATGTGAAGGCACTCGACAGCGCAAATCTCGAAATTCATTCAGGTGAAATCCACGGTATCTTGGGGGAGAATGGTGCCGGCAAGACCACGCTCCTAAGTATTTTGGGGGGTATCATCCATCCGGATGTTGGTTTTCTAGAAGTGGACGGGTCTCGGGTCAGGTTACAGAGTGCACGGGCCGCTTGGAAAATGGGGATTGGTTTGGTGCACCAACACTTCACTTTGGTACCGGGCCTTTCTGTGCTTGAAAATCTTGCACTCGGCCGGCGGCATAAAGGGCGTAGGTGGACATTACACCTGAAGGAGATACGTAAAGAAGCTAGTCAGCTCAGCAAACTTACAGGGCTCACCGTACCCTTCGAAGCCTCGATAGAGGAATTAGGAGTGGGGGATCGACAGCGGATTGAAATCCTGAAGGCTCTGCTACGTGACCCTCAATTACTTGTACTTGATGAGCCGACTGCAGTGCTAGCGCCTGCGGAAATAGATCAGTTGTTTCGTCTTCTCCGAACTTTGGCTGAGGAGGGACGTGCAGTTGTCCTCGTCGCGCACAAACTAGATGAAATATTGTCAATTGCGGATCGTGTCACAGTGCTGAGACAGGGGCGCACTGTGATGACTGCTGTCAGGGCTGATGTAGATATAGAAATCTTGACCGATGCGATGATTGGGTCGTCTGGCAGCGCAGGAGAGGCGCCTACAGCTCCTGCGGGAAATGCCTTATCAGCGCTCGGTCAGAGCTCAGATAGTTTGGCTCAAAATAGAGAATCGGGTCATCGCTCAGTGGCTAAATTGAAGGGGGTAGATGTGTACGGCCCGCAGGGAGGACTAGCTCTGCAGGACGTGGGACTAGAGGTAATGAGTGGCGAGGTGATTGGGGTGGCCGGCGTAGAGGGTAATGGGCAGCGCGAGTTAGCCCTTGTCCTATCTGGCCGTCAGGAGGTGGCCTCAGGCAAGCTAGAGATTCCCGAGCACGTTGGTTTTATCCCACAGGATCGTAACCGGGAGGGATTGGCGGCAGAGTTCAATCTCACTGAAAATGTAGCTCTAGCATTGCACCGTGACCCACAGTTCCGCTGGGGCCCGCTGCTTCGTTGGAATCTAATCGAGTTACACGCCTCCGAGATCCGGTCCCGATTCAAGGTGAAGTCGTCAGGCGAGCGAGCTCTTGCGCGCGAACTTTCTGGTGGAAACCAGCAAAGATTGGTGGTGGGTCGAGAGCTTTCCCGGATGCCCGAACTCCTGATAGCAGAGAATCCCACGCGGGGACTAGATTTTACGGCGACAGCATTCGTACGTGGGGAGCTGAAAAGATTGGCTCATGATACAGCTGCTGGTGTCGTGCTGATCTCGACAGACCTAGACGAAATACTTGAGGTGGCAGATCGCGTCTTCGTGATTTTGCGTGGCAAACTGACCCCCGTGCCATCTACGTATGATTCTCGGGAAGCTGTCGGTGCGATGATGTTGGGTAGCAGGCTCGAGGTCCACTGAAATGAGGCGCTTTGACCAGTTGGCTGTCGCCGTTTTAGCCTTGGTCGCTACCGGTATCATAGCCGCAGGATCTCTGTGGCTTGGAGGGTACGACCCCTTAGTCGCTGGTGCAGCGATGTTTCAGGGGTCTTTCGGTAGTGGAACAGCGATACTTTCGGTCACAATGGTCCGTGCAGTCCCATTGATAGTCACGGGGCTTGCGGTCGCATTGGCGTTTCGGGCAGGAGTATGGAACATCGGAGCGGAGGGCCAGCTCTATGCTGGCGCAATCGCGGCCGCCTGGGTGGGCCTGAGCTGGGGCAATGCGCCTGGGTGGTTTCTTACTCCGGCCACACTAGTTGCCGCCTTGCTAGCAGGGGCTGCATGGGCCGCCATACCCGCGTTCATGAAGGTAAGGCTAGGTATCGGAGAGGTGATTCCGACGATTCTAATGAACTTCGTAGGGATTTATCTTGCAGCATTCGTGGTGCATGGTCCGCTTCAGGAAACCCGCGGTGTCTTCCCTCAGACTGATCCTATCAGTGATGCTGCAAGGCTATCTGTGCTCGTGGAAGGAACACGACTACATGCAGGTTTTCTGATTGCACTGCTTTTGGGTGTAATACTTTGGGCTGGATTGCGCTGGACTCACTTTGGCTTTCAGGTACGTTCGGTTGGGGCTTCTCCTGACGCGGCGCGTGTATCAGGGATGATCGAAAGCAAGCGGGTTCTGCTGGTCGTTTTCCTTAGTTCTGGTGCGATTGCCGGCCTGGCCGGTGGAATTGAGATCACTGGCGTGACATTCGCACTCTACGAAGGGCTATCACCTGGTTGGGGCTATACAGCGATTGCCGTGGCCCTATTGGCTGGGCTTCATCCTGGTTGGGTGGTTTTTACTGGTCTGCTTTTCGGAGGCCTGGAAGCAGGAGCTGGTGCGATGCAACGAGAAGCCGGTGTACCTGCAGCGTGGGTGAGTGCAGTCGAGGCGCTTGTGATCCTGTTTGTTTTGGCCGGAGACCAGATCAGGAGGCGATTCGGTGCCTGAGGTGATCGCCGTTGTTGCATTTTTAGAAGCATCGGTCCGTCTGGGTATTCCACTCGCACTAGCTGCGATGGGCGAGACGATTACCGAGCGTAGCGGGGTCATCAACATCGGCCTTGAGGGTTCACTGATCGCGGGTGCACTCGGAGGTGCGCTCGGAGCTCTCGCCATTGGTGGCGCTGGCGGGGGTATTTTGGTTGGTGCACTCGGAGGTGCATTAGTAGCGATGATCTTTGCTGGGTTTGCGGTTGGTCTCGGGACCGATCAGATCATCACCGGGACTGCTGTAACTCTCGGCGGTTTAGGGTTCACGGGTGCGATATACCAGGCTCGCTTCGGCACCACGGGAACGGCACTAACCCTGCCTACCCTTCCTTCGGTTCCAATCCCATTGCTTTCGGACATTCCAATCATTGGGTCAGCCCTCTTCAATCAGGCGCCAACTACGTACTTCGCTTACGTATTGGCACCAGTGCTCTGGTATTTCGTGTACCACACAGAGTGGGGCTTGGAATTACGGGCTGTCGGAGAGGAGCCGGATGCAGCCGCAGCCGCAGGCGTGCGGGTGAAGCAGACTCGTTTCTGGGCAACGGTGTTTGGTGGTACACTGGCCGGTATAGCCGGTGCACATCTCGCTCTTGCACACGCTGGCACTTTTGCTGCGAACATGAGTGCTGGACGCGGGTTCATCGCAATTGCAGTGGTTGTACTAGGTCGGTGGAATCCACTGCTTGTTCTTCTCGCCGCACTTTTCTTTGGGGCGGCATCAGCGCTTCAATTTCAAGCCCAAACATTCGGGCTAGCTATCCCTTATCAATTGTTCCTAGCATTCCCCTACCTCCTCACTTTATTAGCGTTAGCAGGCTGGGTAGGGAAGTCACGGGCTCCAGCATCTCTTGCTTTACCATGGCCAAAGGACAGTTAATGGGAATGACGCGGGTGAACTGTGCTGCGATCGGTACTGTTCTGGGTGTACGGGTATCGGCCGTAAGACTCCAGCATTTATCTTTACGAGCTTTTGGTCTCGACACTTGCGCCTTCCGATAGGAACCATGATGAGGCTATTCAGAGTGTGGCTTAATCAGTTCACAGTGCTGAGTGTGCTGGCCCTCATTGCTATTCCACTGTGTGTTGATGCCCAGTCAATGAGAGGCACCGGGGTTGTGCCCACGGGCCTCTTACTACGCCAGATGGATGGAGTAAAGCGCGTCCTCATCATCGGTGCTCACCCAGATGATGAGGACACTAGCCTNCTCACTGCNCTTGCTCGAGGCTGGGGTGTTGAGACCGCTTATCTCGCATTGACGCGTGGTGACGGTGGCCAAAACCTCATTGGTCCTGAGCTCTGGGAAGGCTTGGGCGTTATCCGTACAGGTGAATTAGAGGCCGCACGTACTTTGGATGGTGGGCAGCAATTCTTCACGCGAGCGTTCGACTATGGATTCTCCAAGAGTGCTGACGAAGCATTGTCACTGTGGTCTCGTGAAGATCTCCTCGAAGATGTGACATGGGTTGTAAGAAAATTTCGGCCACATGTGATTGTGTCAGAATTCAGCGGTACGCCACGTGACGGGCATGGGCAGCATCAGGCTGCTGGTATCATAGCGCGGGAGGTTTTTGAAGCTGCTGGAGATCGCAGCCGGTTCACGGAACAGTTTGCACACGGCGTTGAGCCCTGGAGGCCAGCAAAATTGTATGAGACATCTCGGAGACGCTTTTTCGGGGGCGGAGGAGACACTACCGAAGATGTCACAGTCATCGATACCGGGAGCCATGATCCACTGCTAGGCCGCTCTCTGTTCCAGCTTTCAATGGAGAGTCGAAGCCAACATCGCTCACAGGATATGGGTGCGCCCCAGCCCTTCGGGCCCCAGGACACGGGCTTAACTCTAGTCGACACTCACATTGATGGGTTTAACGATGGGATGTTTTCAGGCATCGATACCACTTTGGTAGGTATCGCAACCCGACTCGATAGCGAGTCGGGTGCTCGGGTGCTCCCGCACCTTGAGGCTTATCGGGCATCAGTCGCGAGAGCCAGAGACATTTTCGGCCTGAACCCCTCTGCAATCGTTCCAGATTTGGCAGAGGCGCTAGAACATCTGGTGGTAGCGGGAGAGGTGGCCGGTACGGTAGCCGACCAAGAATTTATAATTGCACTCGGGAAGAAGAAAATCCTAGCGACGCAAGCGTTGATGGCTGCGTCAGCTATCACCTTCGACGTTAGGGTGGCAGATGATCTTCTTGTCCCGGGTCAGGCTGTCCAAGTCCAAGCGCACCTTTGGAATGGCGGTGATGTTCACCTAGCGAATCCAACGGTAGACCTAGAGATCCCTGAAGCTTGGGAAGCTCGTGAGATGTCCGTTTCCGGGTTATCTGCAAATGGAGAGGTGATAGCGGGCACGCTCGCGACCTGGACCTTTGACTTGATAGTGTCAGATGGTTCCGATGTTTCACGGCTCTACTTCTTGAGGGAAGATCGTGATGGGGCACGCTACCGATGGCCTGATGAGCCTGATCTCTGGGGAATGCCCCGGGATCCTGCACCGGTCCGGGGGAGGGCGGTGTTCTCGCAGACACTCCAAGGGGAATCTATGGGTGGCCGTGTCGAGACTGTTGTTCCCTGGCGCTATGTTGGTGTGGACCCGTCATTCGGTGAGTTCGAGAAGCCAGTATTGGTGGTGCCAGGAGTTTCCGTGGCCGTCGCACCGGGCGGGATTGCATGGCCTCAAGGTCAGGCACAATCCCAGGCCATTTCGGTCATCGTGCGCTCGCAGGAAAACGAAGGTGCCCGGGGCGAGGTGAGACTTGTTGCGCCTCAGGGGTGGATGGTAACACCAGCAGAACACTCATTTGATTTGAGAGATTCAGGGGCAGAGCGGACACTGGCCTTTACTGTGCAGCCTCAGGGTGGGATCTCGTTAGGTGATCATGCCTTCCAGGCTGTTGTGCGTACGGATGACGATAACACCTATACCGAAGGTTTCACGCTCATCGACTATGAACATATCCCTCGGTCACCTCTGTATTCTGATGCCGAAGTGGTCATAACGGTCTTCCCTGTAGCTGTCACTCCGGGGTTAAGGGTCGGATATATTATGGGTTCAGGAGATGACGGTCCGGAAGCAATCCGCCAACTCGGAGTTGAGGTGGATGTTCTGGACGAAAACACGGTTCGGAGTGGCTCTTTTAGCTCATTTGACGTTCTGGTGTTGGGGGTGCGGGCGTACGAAGTACGCCCAGATCTTCGTGCTGCGAGTGCCCAAATCTTGGATTTTTCGAGAGCCGGTGGCACCGTATTAGTGCAGTATAACCGAGGAAGCTTGGGTTCCCTCGCACCCCAAGCAATCCAAGTCGGCAGAGGATCTCCTCGCGTATCAGACGAAACTGCGGAAGTCACCCTATTGGCTCCCTTATCACCAGCTCTTACTACACCTAATCAAATCACTCAGTTCGACTTCGAAGGATGGGTTCAGGAGAGAGGTCTCTACTTCGCTGCTAGTTGGGATAATGCCTACGTACCGCTCTTGGAGATGAACGATCCGGGAGAAGAGGCAAGGCACGGCTCGCTGTTGGTGGCCACTGTCGGGGAGGGCCTCTTCATCTACACGGGACTCGCATTTTTTCGACAATGGGCAAGTAGGGTACCTGGTGCCTATCGGCTTTTCGCTAATCTCATCTCACTCGATCCAGCAAACTGGAGGGAATTCACTTCGAGGAACTAGCACTCATATGTAGGGGGCGATGCACCACTCAGCCGCGAGTGTTGACTCAGCTGTGATAACTAGGGTTGGCTAAGCGTTCCTTCGGTCTATGAGGCTCAATGGGACACCCACAAGCAGAACCACGGCCGCACCGATGACGTTATGCCAGAGGTATCCGATCGTGGTGAAGTACTGGACGCAGCCAACCGTCACCATGCCAATTATGAGCCCGAGAAAAGCCCCTAGGCCCTTGGCTCTGGGGACCATCGCTAGAAGAAATACCCCGAGTATCGAACCGTAAAATAACGAACCGAAGAGGTTTACTACTTCGATTAGCGATCCAAGTGTAGCAGCGTAGGTTGCTACGATGCAGGCGAAGAAGCCCCAGAAAACGGTAGCTCCCTTCGATACGGTCAGGTAATGGGCATCATCAGCATGTGGTTTGATCCATCGCCTATAGAAATCGATCACGCTGGTGGTCGAAAGGGCGTTGAGTTCGGCGGCGATGCTAGACATAGCGGCAGCAAAGACCCCTGCTATGAAGAGTCCAGCCAGCCCGATCGGAAGCTCGGAAAGTACAAAGCGCGGGATAATGTAGTTCACGTCGGTTGATGATTCGTCCGTCTCTTCCACCACCATCGCGAGGGCTTCGCCCCGGATCGCTTGAATTTCCTGCTCGCGAGCAAGAAAAAGTTCCATCGGTTGTTGGCTGCCATCGGACGCGTCGGCGACAGCGAAGGCTGCTTCTTCTCTCAGCGTAAATACCTCAGCGTATCTTTTCTGGAGGTCGTCGTACTCGGCCCCCCTCGCCGCAACCACTGCTGCCTCGTGCGCAGGGTTATAGAGCAGTGGAGGGCGCACGAACTGGTAGTACATGAAGACTCCGACGCCGACTAAGAGCACGAGAGCTTGAAGGGGAATTTTCCAGTAAGCACTCATGAGCAGCGAGCTTTTTGCCTCGTGAACTGATCTGGCAGCGAGGTAACGCTGGACCTGGCTTTGATCAGTGCCGAAATACGAAAGCATGAGAAATGTTCCCCCGATCACCCCGGACCAGAACGTGTAGCGCTCACTCATATCGAAAGAGAAGTCGAATACTTGCAGTCGGCCTGTAGCTCCAGCAATTGTGAGGGCTTCTCCTGGGCTGATTGGCATCTGGATGACCAGGACAAACATGATTGCGACCAATGCGATGACGATCAGAACCATTTGCTTTACGTCAGCCCAGGCGACCGCCTGGACTCCTCCAACCATGGTATAGATCACAGTTGGAACACCGATCATAGCCACAGCCCACACCAGGGGAATTCCGAAGATGGCACTAAAGACCACACCTGGTGCTGCCATGATGGTTCCGACCGAGAGCCCCCTGCATATCAGGAAAAGAAATGCCGTCAGAGCGCGCGTCTTAGCGTCAAAGCGGCGTTCTAGATACTCGTAGGCAGTGTAGACCCCAGAGCCATGAAGGAGGGGGACGATGGTCACGCCAAGAATCACCATCGCTAGAGGTAGTCCGAGATACAGTTGTATGAAACGGAGTCCATCTGTTGCGCCCTGACCCGGTGTACCGATCATGGTCACAGCAGAAAGCTGCGTTGCCATCACCGACAGGCCAACGACCCACCAAGACAAGCTTTTATTGGCGATGAAATAGCCGGAGACTGTATCGGTGTTCTTGGATTTTTTGATGCCATCCACGACTACCCAAAACAGGTAGACGATGACAATTAACCAATTAACCCAGTGCATTACGTCAGTTCTCTGTTCCGCTGGTAATACTGCTGGCTATCATCTTCCAAATCGCATTTGGAGCCACAAGAGCAGGCCTAGTGCTATAACCTGAACAATGATCACGCGGATAAGTGTGATTCGGAATCTGCTATTACCCGAGGATGTTTCTGGGGTATCATCAACCATAGCACACTGGGTTCTGGAACTTGGTAAAGCCAAGCTCGAAGAGCGTAAGGGCCGGGGCAAGCATCTCGGATGACAAAGCTGGATAGCCGAAGAAGACAAGACCTGACTCCAAGAACCTAACGCTTGTTTGTTTTATTGGAGTGACCTCTAGTACGACGTTGTTTTCTTAATCCCCCATGCACGTACCGAGTGCTCGAGCAGCCTTCAGTATATCGCTATCTATAGGAACATTTTTCGTTTCAGCAATCGCTTCTGCTAAAGGAACTGCGAGCACATCGGGAGGGTCGAGCGCAACCATGCACCCGAATTGGCCTGCCGCGACGAGGTCAACTGCGGCTGCTCCAAAGCGAAGTGCCAACAAACGGTCCTGGGCATTTGGTCCGCCACCTCTCTGAAGATGGCCGAGGACCAGGTGGCGAGTCTCTTGCCCTGTGTGTTCGGCGATTTCTTCTGCGATTAAGGCACCGATACCGCCGAGGTGTTGCTTCCCACCACCCTGCCGCTGGAAAAGTGGTTCCCCTCCAACTGGAAAGGCACCTTCAGCCACTACGACGATTGCGAAATTACGGCCTTCTGCATAACGCTCCTGGATCTTGTCGCATACCCGTTCCATCTCGTATGGGATCTCCGGTATCAAAATGACGTCGGCGGTCGCTGCAACTCCAGCAGAGAGCGCGATCCAGCCGGCGTTCCGGCCCATCAATTCCACCACCATCACTCGTTCGTGTGCCTCAGCAGTTGAGTGGAGCTTATCTATCGCATCTGTTGCGGTTTCAACGGCAGTCAGGAACCCGAACGTTAGATTCGTTGCAGCCAGATCATTATCGATGGTTTTCGGTACTCCAATAACGTTGAGTCCTTTTTCAAAAAGGGCTTGTGCAATCGAGAGTGAGCCGTCGCCTCCGACGGCGATCAGGGCGTCGATTTCATGCGCGGCCAGGGCATCGATCACCTCTTGGCTCCTGTCTATCAGTATTGTGGAGCCCTGTTCGTCTAAGACCCTCCAGTTAAGAGGGTCTCCTCTATTCGTTGTCCCGATGATCGTACCACCCAAATGAGTAATGCCTCGCACGGCTGACCTATCGAGCCGCATGATGCCATTTTCCTCGAACAGTCCGTCATATCCGTCCTTGATACCAAAGACTTCCCAGTTGCGTTGCTCGGAGGATCTAACCACCGCTCGAATCACTGCATTGAGTCCGGGCGCATCTCCGCCACCTGTATTGATCGCAATCCGGCGGATGTTGGGTGTCATTTCAGGTCCTGGTGAGATACCGTGGTCTATACCGACACACTAAGTCTTTTCGCGGGCGCTGTAGTGTCTAAGATAGCTCCTGTACTAGAAGAACCGCGACCCGTCTTGTCTCGGATTGTCCTCATTTGCTAGGACATCTCTCGAAAAACCACTATCCTCGATTCAAACGGATGATATGGAGGAACGGTGAGAGTTCTAATGCTCTTGGTGGTTTNATTAGGAGCCTGTGTATCAGAGCAGGTACCACAGGACAGTGCGCAGTCTTCATCGGCCGAGTCATCATTGGGAGGTGATGACTGGATAGCGCTCTTCAATGGACGTGATTTGACCGGCTGGGTGCCGAAGATTCGTGGAAATGAACCCGGAGAGGATCCAGAAGGAACATTCCGTATCGAGGATGGACTCCTTACAGTCGGATACGAAAGTTATCAGACTTTCGATGAACGATTTGGACATCTTTTTTATGTGGATTCTTTCTCTGATTACCAACTGCTAATCGAGTACCGTTTTATTGGAGCACAACTCATAGGCGGTCCAGATTGGGCTTTCAAGAACAGCGGGGTGATGTTTCACGCTCAGAATCCTAATTCGATGCTACGTGATCAGGATTTTCCGATTTCCCTCGAGCTACAGTTACTTGGCGGTAACGGTACCGATGCGCGCCCAACCGCCAATCTCTGCACTCCCGGAACAGAGGTCGAGATGGATGGGATGAAAATCCAATCACACTGCACAAACTCTACTTCTGAAACATTTCATGGTGATGAATGGGTGACTGTAGAACTCACGGTTCATGCGGACACCGTTGTCTCACATATAGTGAATGGCCAGAAGGTCCTGGAATATGAGCGTCTAACTGTCGGCGGGGGCTCAGTAGATGGCTTTGATGATGCTATGAAGCCTGATGGCCAACCGCTCACTCAGGGGTATATCGCACTGCAGAGCGAGAGCCATCCGATCCAGTTCCGCCGCGTTCTGATTAGGCGGTTAAATGGAACCTGAGCGAGTGAGCGCGAACGGTTAGCTTCGGTGGATTCATAGGGGCGATCACGGCACGTATTAGAGCTATTTCAGTTGTTTTGAGCCCCTTCAGCAATCCATGTCTTAATCACCTCAAGCTCCTCCGTGGTCAGAGGTTCTCCTTCCTGTGGCATGTCCCCCAACTCGATCATCATCCAGAGAACGCTGTCTTCCACGTTGCCGGGTTCGACAATAGGGCCAAACTCCGATCCTACCATCAATGCATCATAGCTTGTGAGGTCAAGCTCCATTTCTTTTTTAATCGCGCCATTTTCATCGGGTCCGCCGTGGCAGATCACGCACTTTCCCTCAAGGATAGGAGTAACATCCTCGGAGAAGCTGACGTCAGCTTTTGTATGAGAGGATTGGGCTTCACCGTGAGCCACGAGGGTGAGCGGCAGATCTGTTAGCGCAAGCATGAGTCCAAGAGGTACTGCCAGCACTCCCATAACTTCAAATCGAGTCCGAATCACTGAGATCATCCTTTTTTATGAGAGAGGTCTCGCTTTTGTCTGTCATTATAGGGGTCTATTGGCCACTCATAGGAGGTTGGATAGGTCAACTTCCTTGTGGCGGGCCATCGGGATGTAGCTGACAATCAGGAGGCTGTTGCCGAGACCAATCGAGCGACATGATCCGCCAACCTTCCTGAGTGTGGAGCAGGGTAACAACATCGATACCACAGTGACTGAATTCTCCACCGGTGTAGAAATCGTACGGGGTCCAGACAGTTGCGATTGGCCCGCTTACCATAACTTTCGAATCGAACATACGTTCGACCATTGTAGATCCACTCGAGATGATCCGATCTCGAAGTCCTTCAACGGTCGAAGTGGATGAGGCAACTGTGCCATCCTCCTCGACACTGTTGGACCTCATTGTCACATCTGGCATCATGACTGCAGATAACTTGCCTGCATCTCCGCCAAGCGCATCGAAAACTCCCTGGACTGTCGCGAGAATCTCGGCACGCTGTAAATCGGTTGGAGCAAATGCGCTAAGATCATTGGAGGGCGTCAGATCAACAGATGATTCATCATCGTTGTTGGCAGGCTGACATGCACCGAGGGCACCAAGGAGCACCAGCATAATAGGGATTCGGAAAGGCATCGTAGCAGTTGATGAGAAACATGGAGAACAGTGCCGGCGCATCTTTTGGCCTCCTAATCCAAGTGGGTACTGGGTGAGTCTAGGTAGAGCCAGAGCAGTGCAAAAGACAAGGCCTCTAACTATAAATGGCACCGCCGCTATCAGTTCTTTAGGTGGCCTGGTACTGTGAGTCCCCGTAGAATCACAATTCCTCTCTACGATAAGCATTCTTCGGATTCCAAAATGAACATGAAGCTCAAGAAGTTTTCCAATGAACTAGTACTTCTTTCTTTCCCTCTGCTAATGATCGCCTGCGGAGGAGGTGAGGTAACGCAAGAATCCGAAGCGGACCTGGTCACGCGCGCGCAAGGTATCCATGAGCGAGTTATTACACTCGATACTCATGACGATATCAGTGCCAGCAATTTCACCGCTGATCGGAATTATACAATGGACCTGGGAAACCAGGTGAATCTTCCGAAGATGGAAGAAGGTGGACTGGATGTTGCGTTCTTCATCGTATTTGTTGGGCAAGGCGAGCTCACAGAAGAGGGCTATGCTAGAGCCCATGCTCAAGCGATCGAAAAATTTGACGCTGTGCACCGATTGACCGAGGAGATTGCTCCTGATCGTATCGAGCTTGCGTTGACCTCGGATGACGTACGCCGGATTGCGGCTTCGGGGAAAAAAGTCGCGATGATCGGAATAGAGAATGCTTACCAAGTTGGGACGGACCTTTCTAACGTTGCCGATTTTCAGGCACGAGGGGGGAGATACATGTCTTTAGCCCATAACGGTCACAGCCAATTCTCAGATTCGAATACAGGAGAGCGAGATGGTGTGTGGCTGCACAACGGGCTAAGTGATCTGGGGCGGGAGGCAATCGCCGAGATGAACCGTGTCGGTATCATGGTTGACATCTCTCACCCGTCAAAAGAAGCAATCATGCAGATGTTCGAAGTGACCCGTGCTCCGGTCATCGCGTCTCATTCATCTGCACGTGCGCTCAATGATGTGAGTCGTAATCTAGATGACGAGCAATTGATGGCGCTGAAAGAAAACGGTGGTGTTGTGCAGACGGTTGCTTTTCGAAGTTATATCAATTCAGAGAAGAACAATGCTAATCGACAGGCGGTGCAAGCACTTGAAGCAAGCATCGCCGAGGAGATGGACTTCGAGATACTTGGGGGCCGAGGGGGCCGAGGTGCGCTACAGGGCTTAAGCGAAGATGCAAGGAGTGCCTACTCTGCCAATATGGAGGAGGTTCGCAGCAGAGCCGCTTCCAGAATGGAAGCAGAGGTTACCAGCACGACACCTCCTGTGGGTGTAGCAGATTTCGTAGATCACATTGATTATCTGGTAGACTTGATTGGTTTGGAGCATGTCGGGATTAGTTCAGATTTCGACGGTGGTGGTGGGGTTGAAGGATGGAATGACGCATCCGAAACATTCAGCGTCACACTCGAGTTGGTTCGCAGAGGCTACACGGAAGAGGAGATTGGAATGCTCTGGAGTGGGAATCTGCTCAGGGTCCTAGATGAGGTCCAAGCCATCGCCGCGGAGATTCAGGCGGAGGGCTAATACCTACGCAAACAGGGGTTTGAAGGGATTAGCGGTTGACGCAAATCCTAGAATGGATTTGGTAGCTACCGACGGACCGGCAGCACT
>JGI24817J26689_1000004_pt1 | contig 41366 bp, 37 predicted proteins | sample METZYME_3_300m_FD_26689 | JGI IMG/M metagenome (IMG submission 26689) | reverse complement strand
CTTTGGGTGTCCAAGAATTACTGTTCGTTGAACCCGAAAAGCCTGCTCCGAATCCCTGGCCCGGCCCCATGCTTACCACATGAATACTGCCATCCTTAATTTTCTGTTCAAGTTGAGAACGCAGCCGACGTTGAATCCAACGCCTGGATGGGGGTAAGAGTAGAGAAAACCCTAAAACGTCAGTGAGCACACCAGGTGTGATAAGGAAGGCCCCCCCAATGAGCACAGATACCCCATCGAGTATGGCTTGGCCGGGAATCTGTGCCTGGGCGATCGATTGCCGAAACTGAAAAAAGACCCTCAACCCTTCAAGGCGGGTGAGGATCGCACCCCCCGCGCCAGTTAAGAGAATTAAGAGAAGCGTTGGGAGGAGACCTAAGACCCGACCGAGTTCGATAAGAATCATCAACTCTATGACCGGTACGATTACGAAAAGAAAGGCGAGGCGCCCAAGTAGACCCATGTACCTTTGTACCCTAGTAACTAGACCCTGGGTTCCCGGCCACCAACTGCAACCCCACTACGAACCCAACCAGTCCGGGTTGCATAACACCCTTATGTAATCCAACAATTCACCCGAACATACAATCATGAAAACAGCTCCTGGGATCGGTCAATGATAGACGGGGTACCCGATCTCAGTGACACCTCAAGATTACCGCAAGGCAAACATGGAGCAAACTTACTTTCGTAAAGGCTTTGGCCTCAAGAAGGAAATGCAGCCCCTCATCGATGCTGAATACCAATCCGCTTTAGTGGAGCGTATTCGAGCACGTGGTTATGCGGATACCTTCGGCGATGTCACCGTGCGTCTGGCTCAAGAATTTGGCTTCTGTTATGGCGTTGACCGTGCTATCGATTACGCCTACGAAACCGTACATAAGTTCCCAAACAAGAAGATCTACCTCGTCGGAGAAATCATTCACAATCCGCACGTCAACCAGCGGATGACGGAAATGGGGATCTCCTTCATCTACCCGCAGGACGCAGGCGTATTTGACTTTGCGTCCGTGGCCAAAGAAGACGTTGTAATCCTGCCAGCTTTTGGTGTCACCCTGAACGATTTTGAGACACTTCGAGGAATCGGATGCATTCTGGTAGATACTACTTGCGGGTCGGTACTCCACGTCTGGAAGCGTGTTGAAAACTACGCTCGAGATGGCTTCACGGCAGTTATTCACGGTAAGTACACTCATGAGGAATCCCGCGCGACAGCGTCTCAAGTCAATAAGTTCCCGGGAGGCAAGTACATCATCGTTCGGGATATGGCTGAAGCCGAACTCCTATGCGACTACATAGCGAAGCGGCCCAAGCATCTTAGGACTGAGGATTTCAAATCTCAGTTCAAGACGAAGGTCTCCGCCGGCTTTGACCCGGAAGTCGACTTAGAGTTCATCGGCGTGGCCAATCAAACGACGATGCTGGCCAGTGAATCGATGGCGATTGGTGCCAAGATTCGTGAGTCGATCGTCGAGCGTTTTGATGAAGAACACACCAGTGCTCACTTCAGGTCTTTTGGAACAATCTGCTCAGCCACACAGGAACGACAGGATGCCGTAGAGGAAATGATGGAGAAACCACCTGACTTGATGCTTGTGATTGGTGGTTACAATTCCTCAAACACAAACCACCTCGCTCACCTCTGCCGACAGTACACAGATACATTCCATATTCAGGATGCATCGTGTATCGATGTTGGGGCAGGCACGATCAAACACAAGGTCGAGCTGGACCCAGAGGCTGAGGAGATACTGGATGAGGATTGGCTTCCTCAGGATGCCTTTGATTTAGGCATTACCGCCGGTGCATCGACCCCAAACAATAAGATTGGAGAAGCTCTATTGCGGATTTTGGAAATCCGCGGGATTACGGTCGAACTGACAGCAGGCTTGCAATCCACTTGAGAAAAACGGTTTCGCCATTCCTGTGCACAAATTGATCAACATTCTGGCCCGATAAGCTGTANGCCCTGAGTTCAGTAGTACCTAAGTCTTAGATATGGATCGGCCGGCCCAAGGATGCGAGTGCACNTTCAGCTACTCCTTCTGATAAAGTTGGATGAGGATGCATAGCCTTTTCTAACTCCTCAACTGTAGACTCTAGGTGGCGTCCTACAACGAACTCAGCGATCAGCTCAGTAGCATGGGGACCTACGATGTGTGCACCAAGAATCTCTGAGAACTGCTTGTCCCGAATGACCTTTATGAACCCATCTGAGTGTCCAGATGCAACCGCTCGACCAATCGCGGCCCAGGGAAACTTGCCGACCTCTATGTCATAGCCCATTTCCTTCGCCTGTAACTCTGTGAGCCCCACAGAGGCGACCTCAGGGTGACAGTACGTACAATTCGGCACGTTATCATAGTCCACCGTTCCATGGCTGTGTCCAGTTATGTGCTCCACACAAGTGATCCCCTCATGACTAGCCTTGTGCGCCAAGAGTTGATGGCCTGCCACGTCACCGATTGCGTAAAGACCCGGAACATTCGTGGACAGGTGCTGGTCAACTAACACGAAACCACGTTCGTCCACCTTAGCGTCTACTGAATCAAGACCAAGATCCTCAGAATTAGGAACACGCCCTACGGCGGATAGGACATAGTCAACATCCAAAGTCTGCTCGTTTCCTTTGCGGTCTTCAAAGGTTACAGAAACACCATCCTTACTGGTCTTGGCCTGCTTGAATTGTGCTCCGGTATGGATCTCCATCCCGCGCTTCTTATACAGGCGCTCCATAAACTTTGAGACCTCTGCATCTTCGAGCGGCAGGATTCTTTCCAGCGCCTCAACCACGGTGACCTTGCTCCCGTAGGCGTTATACACATCGGCAAACTCCATGCCGATTGCTCCTGCTCCTACAATGAACAGCGATTCCGGTGCCCTCTCCTGCATTAGTGCCCCGGTTGAAGACCAGATTCGGTCTTCATCAATTTTCAAGACAGGTAAATCCCGGGGCCTAGATCCAGTAGCCAAAATGATATTGTTGGCTTCGTAGACAGTTTTTGATCCGTCCTTTGTCTCCAGTTCTATTTTTCCATGACCCTTAAGCCGACCGACACCTTTTAAGTGCGTGACCTTATTTTTCTTAAAGAGGTGAGCGATACCCTTCGCCATCTGAGAGGCTACTTGACGGCTACGGGCCTGAGCAGGGCCTAGGTCGAAAGAAACGTCTTTAGCAATAATGCCATGCTCGTGGGCACCAGCCATCTCGCTGACGAGTAAGGCACTCGAAAGTAGAGCTTTTGTCGGTATGCAACCGATGTTGAGGCAAACACCCCCGAGCTCGTCCTTCTCTATGCACGCTGCCGTCAAACCCAATTGTGCCGCCCGGATCGCGGCTACATAACCACCCGGCCCGCTACCTACGATAATGAGATCGAAGCGCTCACTTTTCTTATCGGACAAGATGCCTCCCTGTAAGAAACAGGGGCAGAAAATGCCCCCTGGACAAACTCCGATTCCTAGGGGCTACGAAGGTAGATAGAGTGGGAAGGGGGGTAAAGTGAACACCCCTGGGAAGCAGATGAGGTGCTCGGTACGCTTGAATTAAAAGAAAGCAGGGCCGGTGTGATTACACCGGCCCCTATAGCTTTCAACTTACATCATAAGCCCATTAGAACGTGATGCTGCGCCCTTGTTCATGCCGCTTAAACCACTCCCTTAGAAATAACTGTGTGCGAAGAAAATTAGATGGTGTACTCGACGTACCATGCCATTCATTATTGAAACGGATCATGGCAGTCTCCACGCCCATTACCTTCAGCGCAGCATAATACTCTTCAGTCTGTGGCATCGGGGTACGGAGATCATCCACGCCGGTCATTAGCATTGTCGGAGTCGTAACATTACCAACGTACATAAGTGGTGAACGACGCAAATGTTCACTCGGATCGTCCCAAGGGAATTTTTCGAAATTCCGGTACCAACCTATGCCGTCAGTTGTACCGACAAATGAAAGCCAATTCGTGACCGGACAATTAGCTGAAGCTGCCGCGAAACGGTTGGTATGTCCTACTACCCAGGAAGTAAGAACTCCTCCACCCGAACAACCATAGACGAACATATTCTCNTCATCGACATACCCTCTTGAAATCACCAGATCAACGCCATTCATTAAGTCGTTGAAGTCTTTGCCCGGGTATGCATTCTTNATCGCATTGCCGAATGGACTACCATACCCAGAACTACCGCGCGGGTTGGTATAAAGGATCACGTAACCGTTCGCAGCGTGTTCCTGCCATGCAAAATTGAATCCTACGTTGTACATCCCGTGAGGCCCACCATGAATGCTCAACATTAAGGGGTATTTTTCACTGGGATCGAAGTCCGGAGGCTTGATTATCCACCCCTGTATCTGGAACCCGTCAAGTGACTCATACCAGATTTCTTCGACATCAGCGAGTGTGACACCGGCCATAATGTCATCATTCACGTTCGTTAGTTGTCGGAAGGTTATGGGCCCATCGAGATCAAATGAAACAATGTCGGCTGGCACTTGAGGGCTCGAGAGCGTAGCTACAGCAAAACCTTGATCAGTGAAGGAGCTAAGTCCGAGCATGTGAGCACCGCTAGTGACCTCACTTACGGTCCCCTGGGCGGATATAAAGTGCACGTTGCGNGCACCCTGATAGCTAATGGTGACATATATCCCACTCCCGTCGTGTGCCCACTCCATGTTGTTGATATTACGATCGAAGTCACCAGAAATAAGCCGAGATCCGGAGCCGTCCAGATTCATCAAATAGACACCAGAATTCCGGTAAGTATCCGTGTTGAAATCGCTGCCGCGATATGCGACCAGGTCACCACGGGGTGATGGGAGGGGGCCCGTGTCTTGCCCACGACGGGTCGTCAGCTGACGGATCTCTTCTGTAGCAACATTGACTGCGTAAATTTCCGATTCGCGCCACGAGAGCTCTGAATCTTCCGTGCGCAGCGAGGAAAAAAGGAGTTCACTTCCATCCGCCGTCCAACGCCCGGTTGAATGATTCCAATCACCGTTAGTGAGCTGACGGGGAGTGCCCCCTTCAGCGGGTACAACGAAAACGTGTTGCCAACCCTCATCGACAAAGCCTTGTCGGTCCTGACGGTAATCCGCTCTTGTCACCACCTTCGGACCTTCGGTCCAAGTAGCACCGTCGGGTCGACCCGGAGGGTTTACACTCCACGCAGGTTCACCATCAACATTCATTGAGAAGGAGATCGACTCTCCATCAGGCGACCAAGCAATCCCACCCGGACCCTTCTCTAGGCGGGTAATCTGGGTCGTTGCACCCTCATCATCCATCCACCGGACAAAGATCTGTGATCCCTCGGGCTCACCCTTGGCAGTATAGGTAATCCGTGTTCCGTCGGGTGACCAAAGCGGTCCCGAACCATCAACAAGGAAATGGTTTTTATTACCGTCAGCATTCATAATCCATATCGACGATTCTCGGCGGTCGTTCATCTTATCGACCCATCCACGAGTGTAGACGATACGCGCACCATCAGGTGAGATCTGCGGATTCGAGACACTTTCGAGATCGAGATACATCTCAAGTGTAAGCTTCTTGGTGTCCGCGTCTGTCTGGCTGCTAGCTAAAGACGGCAGAGTTGCTGCTATTAACACCAGGAACCAAGGCGCCTGAGAACGGAAAGTGGGAACAGACATCTGTGCCCCTCTTGCTGTGAGTTGAATTATCCGATGAGGTCGATATTCAACCTACGGTACAAAGGTCTTGAATCGCGAGAGGGAAAGGCCCGGCCCTAACGTTCCCAGACTATTCGTCCACCCACTATTGTGACGTCGATCAACATCGTTTCGAGGCATGGATCTGCACAGGTGAGATAGTTCTCTGCTGTGATAGCTAGGTCTGCAAGCTTACCTACAGCAAGCGTGCCCCTGTAATCTTCCGAGAATGTAAGATAGGCATAACCCTTAGTAGCTGACCGCAAGGCCTCGTCACGCGAAATCCTTTGGTCCGCACCTACTACCCCACCACTGATCGTTTCTCTCGTGGTAAAATGGTGTAGAACCCACCAGGGGTCATAGGGGACAACAGGAGAGTCTGTTCCGAGGGAAATCGGTATTCCATTATCGAGGTACGCTCGCACGGGAGTCGTCCATGCGGCCCGCTCTTCCCCCCAGTATTCGATCAAGCTAGGCGCAGCGAGATATAGATGATTCTGTGCCGATACAGCTAAGCCCAGATCTTTCATTCGAGGGAACTGGTCGCTACGGGGTATGAATCCGTGCTCTATTACCCAACGGGACGAAGCTATCGAAGACTCTGAATTTGCAGCCTCGTAGGCATCGAGCACTAAATCGATGGCTGCATCGCCCACTGCATGTGTTGCAACACGCCAACCGGCTGAATGTAGTACTTGCACTGTCTCTAAAAAGTCTTCACGTGGCAGCGTTTGAAGTCCGTAAAACATGCCACTCTCTCCCCAGGGTTCCTCATATGGCTCCCTCATTAACCCACCCTCAAACCCACCATCTACCCCAAGTTTTACCCCACCGACTCGTAACCAGAAATCATTGCCTTCTGGTTGGGCCCACTCCTTCATCACCGCGTTCAACACCTCCGGTGACCCTGACCTTGGACCACGGTATAGGAAGTCGACTCGAATATTGAGTCGACCTCCCTCTCGGAGGGCTAAGAGCATGTCATACATCTCCGGAGAGGCTCCTGGGTAACGGATCGAAGTAATCCCGCGACTGCTGAGAATCCTGTGACTCTCTACGAGATCATCTTGGATTTCAGCAAGACTTTGATCCGGCACTAACGGGAGCTGCACCAAACCTTTCGCGCGATCCACGAGTTCACCGTTGAGCCGACCATCCATGTATCTACCAATCCGACCACCCGCTACGGCCTGGGTCGATTCATCGATATCCCAATATGCAAGCGCGGCACTATTGAGCACGTACTCATGTCCACCCCGGACGACGACAATGGGGTGCTTCTCAGTCGCTCGATCAAGGTCATCACGGTATGGCAATCGTTGCTCGTCAAGCTGTCCTTCATGCCAATCACTATTTGTGATGATCACATCACCCGGAGGTGTTTCCTCAGCGCGAGTAGAGATTGCACTCAAGACTTCTTGTAAAGAACGAGCTCCAGCAAGATCAACTCCGTCCCCCCCTCCAATCCCATGGAAGTGGTTATCAGTGAGACCAGGAATGACCGTGCGACCGGCAAGCTCTATGACATGCGTTTGTGGACCCTGATGTTCTCGTATGTCAGCATTTGATCCAACCGCAACAATCCGCTCATCGCGAATTGCCAGAGCCTCAACCACACCCTGGTTGGAGAGGGTAATGACCTGACCATCGACCAGAATAAGGTCGGCAGCATCGGAGGTTATTGAGTTGCACGCGCTGACAGCGCCAGAGAGCCATAGCACAGCTACTAGGGGTTTGATTCGTTTGGACACCCAAGGCCTCCTGCGTAAGAACAACGTGATGGGCTGCTGGACTTCACCCATGACCCACCAGGTTAGAGCAGAATGGCTGTCGGCTCCTCAAGCATAGACTTCAGCGTAGCGAGGAAGCGTGCACCCTGAGCACCATCAATCACGCGGTGGTCACAGCTCATCGTGATCCGCATACGTGGGCACACCTTAACTTCACCGTTAACAACCAGCGGAGTCTCTTCGATACCACCCACTGCAAGAATGCCTGCCTCAGGTGGATTGATGATCGCAGTGAACTCTTGTATGCCAAACATCCCAAGATTAGAGACTGAAAACGTCGAGCCAGTGTATTCATCAGGCATGAGCTTCTTTGTCCGTGCTCTACCAGCTAATTCACGCACTTCAGCAGCTATTTGCATAATTCCCTTAGCGTGCGCGTTCCTGATAACTGGTGTAATTAGGCCTTCGTCAATTGCAACAGCAACACCTAGGTGAACCGCGTTGAAGCGACGCACAAAGCTGTCATGCCACTGTGCATTACAATTGGGATGTTGCCGGAGTGCAGCTGCTACTGCCTTCAAGACAATGTCATTAACCGAAATGCGATAGCCATCCTCTTCGAGCATGTTGTTCATGCTCTCCCGAGCCCCGATCACACGATTCATGTCTACTTCTACAGTAAGGTAGAAAGTCGGCACAGGACCGATGGAGGTAACAAGCCTCTTCGCAATTGATTTCCGCATCTGCGAGGTTGGTAGGTCCTCGTATTCGTTCTCCTCAGGTGTCCATGTCGTCGTCGCTGCCGCCTTCGAAACGGCGGTCTTCGCCCCTTCTAGGTCTCGTTTAACAACCCGCCCTCCTGGACCGGACCCCTTAATCGTCAAGAGATCCACCCCCATCTCAGTCGCTAATCTACGAGCAAGTGGAGACGCCTTAACGCTACCAGTACCTTGAGTGTCAGCGGTGATTGCTGGCGTGGTTGCTGCCTCAGGCTCCTCCGGGGCCACAGGTTCTGTTCCGGTAGACGACTCTTCTGATAAGGCTTGCTGGGTTCCATTCCCATCCGAGCTTCCTTCAATGTCCGATATATCTTCGTCAGCAGCTGCGATTACAGCGATTACAGCCCCAACCACCGATACACCCCCTGCATCTAGGAAGATCTTCCGGAGAATCCCGTCCCCGCGTGCGACCAACTCCATCGTAGCTTTATCTGTCTCGATCTCAGCCAGGATGTCACCACTGGAAATCTCATCACCCTCAGATTTGAGCCATTGAACAAGCTGGCCCTCTTCCATAGTAGGAGAGAGTGCCTCCATGTGAACCTTGGTCACCATATCCTTTTCACCTCCGGAGCGTACAAGAAAGGGCGCAATTACCCTCCCGAGTGCACCTAGGCCCTCTTGTCGGGCTAGATAGTAGTGAGATAGGGATCATCCGCGTCACCGGTAAAGCACCTTCTTACATGACTCAATCACTCGCTCGACACTTGGCTTAGCCAAGGCTTCAAGGTTCTTTGCATAAGGCATAGGTACATCAGCTTGGGTTACTCTAAGCACCGGAGCATCCAAGTGATCAAAAGCTTCTTCCTGAATGATCGATACGACCTGTGCTCCTGTGCCCGCATAAGGCCAGCTGTCTTCTAAATATACAACGCGATTCGTCTTCTGGACCGTCTCAAGAATCGCATCTACGTCGAGAGGTCGAACTGAACGGAGGTCGAGCACCTCCGCCTCAATCCCCTCACTCTCAAGCTTACCTGAAGCCTGAAGGGCTACGTGTACCATTTTACCGTGAGTGATGATTGAGACATCAGAGCCCACGCGTTTGAGGTCAGCCACACCGAGGGGTATGACAAAGTCATCTTCTTCTGGGACTTCCCCTTTAAAATTATAGAGTAGTTCGCCCTCCATGAACGCTACGGGATCATCATCACGTATCGAGGCCTTAAGAAGGCCCTTCGCGTCAGCAGGTGTCGCCGGGGTCACAACCTTACATCCCGGAGCATGCAGAAAATAAGTCTCACACGCCTGAGAGTGCTGAGCTCCAAGCTGTAGCGCCGGACCATTCGGGCCTCGAAACGTAATTGGAACCTTGAACTGCCCTCCCGACATATAGCACAGCTTCGATGCGTTGTTAATGATTTGGTCGAGTGCTAAGTAAGCAAAGTTAAACGTCATGAATTCGATGACCGGACGAAGTCCTGCCATTGCCGCACCAACACCNAGACCGGCAAAGCCNAGCTCGCTGATTGGAGNATCCACGACGCGCTGGTCACCAAAAGCATCTAAAAGGCCCTTGGAGACCTTATAGGCCCCGTCATATTCAGCGACTTCCTCGCCCATCAGAAAGACGTCAGGATCTCGATCCATTTCCTCACGGAGCGCTTCATTTAGCGCCTCGCGATAGGTCATAGTAGCCATTTAAGAAGACCCTCCGGCCAGCAGGGCGTCAGTGTCTGGTAGGGCGATCATGTTCTTCGTCCATCGAAAAACAGGCGACCGTGAGCGTTAGTCTCAGCCCAAACGTTCTCATAAAGTGCCTCGGGCTCAGGCATGGGCGACTCTTCAGCAAAATCGGCGGCTTCTGCTGCGATTGTCTTTGCCGTAGCATCCATCTCCTCAAGAGTGTCCTGATCAAGGACGCCCTCAGCGAAAAGCTGGTCCCGTAGAATTGCTATTGGGTCACTCTCTTCCTTGTGGCGCTCCACCTCCTCGGTTGACCTATAGGTGCCGGAAACGGGATCTGACATGGAATGTCCACGGAACCGGTATGTGCGCAGTTCCACCAGGCGTGGACCGCCACCTGCGCGGACCTCTTCGGTAAGATTACGGAAATGCTCGAATGTGGAGAGCACGTTCTGACCGTTCACAGNACTGGCGGGAATATCAAAGGGCACAGCCCTTGTCGAAATTTCGGTCTTAGAGACCCGATCAAAGGATGTGCCCATACCATATTCATTATTTTCGACCACATAGATCACGGGTAGTTCCCATACAGCAGCCATGTTGAGACACTCGTGAAAGCCCCCCTGATTTACAGTCGCATCCCCCATAAAGCATACGCAAACCAAGTTCTCCCCACTGTATTTGATCTTCCAACCAATACCAGTGGCCAGAGGAACTTGTCCTCCAACAATACCATGGCCTCCGAAAAAGCGGGCATCTCTGCCGAAAACGTGCATAGAGCCGCCCTTCCCACCAGACACTCCTCCGACNCGACCATAAAGCTCGGCCATAACTGCCTTNGGGCTAATCCCCTTTGCAATAGCTTGTGTATGGGATCGGTAAGCACTGATAGCATAATCTTCTGGCTGAAGCACTTTAATCACGCCGGCCGCACCAGCTTCCTGTCCGATATGGAGATGGCAGAAGCCTCCGATTTTACCAATCGCATAACTTTCTTCAGTTTTTTCCTCAAAGCGCCTGTATAGAAGCATCTCCTGCATAAGTTCTAGTGCGATCTTCGCGGTCACTCCATGGCTAGCCAGCACATCCTTCGTCTTAGCCCCATTGCTTGTGTTAGTCTTGGCCTTAGCCATCTCACGCCCCTTGGATCGGGCGGCCAGGCCGGCCAACCTCGAGCTGAACGAATTCAAAGCTAGCTTCAGCTGGTGCGAGAACATCGCCTTCAAGGATCTCCTGAATTACTCCTGGGGTCCCAGCTTCCACTTCTCGTGCCTGCTCCTTTGCATGGTAGCTTGAGCGCACTAACGGGCCAGACTCGACATGTTTAAAGCCATATTCTGTTTCTCCAATACGCTTGAGCTCTGCAAACTCGTCCGGACTTACCCAGCGAGCGACTGGTATATGCATAGAGGATGGTCTCAAATATTGGCCTAACGTAAGGATGTCCACCGCTGCTGCCCTCAGATCAGTCATCGCCTGTGTAACCTCGGTAAATTCTTCGCCCATCCCCAAGATTAGCCCGGTCTTGGTCAGTATCCGTGGATCGATCCGCTTGGCAGCTCCGAGATAAGAGATCGAGCGCCAATAGCGACCACCTGGGCGTACATCCGGGTGCAGTCGCTCCACTGTTTCGAGATTGTGCCCTATGATCGCAGGGCCAGCCTCAACAACCACTCGAAGTGCTTCTTCATCGCCCTTGAAGTCCGGAATGAGGACCTCCACTGAGCAAGAAGAAACGAGCTCGTGAATCCGACGAATAGTCTCAGCATAGATCCCTGCACCGCCATCTGGGAGCTCATCGCGATTAACACTTGTGATCACCACATGCTCTAGTCCCAAACGGGCCACGGTCTCGGCAACCCGTCGAGGCTCATCAAGATCTAGGTTAGTGGGCATGCCGTGGGCTACACCGCAGTACTTACAGGCTCGGGTACAGACATCCCCTAAAATCATGAATGTCGCGGTACCTGCTTCCCAACACTCACCGATATTTGGGCATCCCGCTTCTTCGCAGACGGTATGGAGCCCCTCAGCTCGCATTAAGCGCTTCAGTCTCAGATAGTTCACACCGCCAGGCGAGCGGACTTTTAGCCAATCAGGTTTACGCGACCGCATTTCGACTGTTTCCAGTCCTATATGACCCCGAATATTGGGCGTTCCCTTGGGTTTTACGACCCCCGAGTCCTTCCCTGAGGGGGCGTAACCACGGCTCGTATCTTTCGTGTTAGTGACCACGGTCGTCCTCCAGCCAAGATCCCGAGTCGTGGTGGCCGACCCAGGAGCAGGCGCAGTGTCACCGAGCCATCAGGTGCACACTATTTCCGATGAGGCGACCTGATCGCAGAGCCTAAAAAGGTAGCCAGTGGAAGGGGTTTTTTACAGTGTGAGTATGGCTGGCGTCCCGTACTGGCCCAAACCTCTGTGCCTTAGGTTAAGAACCGCCGCGAATCGCTATACGATTCTTATACCCAGCTACTATATGGTCCCGAGCAGCCACCGGATCATTCGTGACGAAAATCATGTCTAGATCTTCTTGGGTGATTTTACCATCAGCGACCATGGTCCCACGAAGCCAGTCGAGCAGGCCTCCCCAATACTCCGACCCGAAAAGTACAAGAGGAAAGTGTCGAACCTTCTGGGTCTGAATGAGCGTGAGTGATTCGAAGAGTTCGTCCATAGTCCCGAAGCCTCCTGGGAAAATCACAAAAGCTTCAGCGTATTTTACGAACATTGTCTTTCTGACGAAGAAGTATCGGAAGTCGATTGATACATCGATGAAATCATTGCTCTCCTGTTCAAAGGGAAGCTCAATATTACATCCGACCGATGTGGCACCCCCCGCTTTTGCCCCTCGGTTTGCTGCTTCCATCATACCTGGGCCACCACCAGTGATAATGGCAAAGCCTGCTTCCCCGAGTAGACGAGCAGTTTCTACGCATTCTTGGTACATGTCTGTATCGGAATCCGCACGAGCAGAACCAAAGATTGAAACTGCCGGACCAATCTCTGACATCTCCTCAAACCCTTCGACAAACTCCCCCATGATTCGGAAAATACGCCACGCATCCATACCCATGGCTTGGAGATCTTCGACGCGTTCAAGCAGTCGTTCATCTTGTGTTGAACCCTCGCGGTACCTGTCAGGTTCGAATTCCCTCTTCATCTCCGTCATAAGCATCCTCTATATGCATCTTTGGGTATCATGATCATTCTCAGGTGTGCTCGGTGAGCCACAGACCTGTCCGTATGAGAGAATCCTTATGATGGTAGGGCGGATCCCAGCCCAGCTCTTCGCGAAGTCGCCTTGATATATACGGATTCTCACCAAGAGCGAACTCAGCCACTCTGGAGATTGAAAGATGCTTCACCCCTGGGATGAATGCTCCAAGCCTGTCGAGTACACGGGCTCCTCCCCGGATCAGACTCGCTGGCATAGCCAGAAAGATTGGCCGTTTACCGAGGCCAACAGCAAGATCCTCTAGCATCGCTCTTTGGCTAAGCGGAAGATCGAATCCGACATCATATGTGGTGCCCCCGCGGGCTGCTTCCAGTACCAAACGCAGCGCGTGAGCCACATTTCCTGAATAGACCACCGGGATGGTATTTCTTCCCGATCCTAATAGGGGCACGATCGGCAATCTCAGGAACTTCGCCACTGTCAATGCTGTGAGACGGTCTCGCTCACCGTAGACTGCACACGGACGAACGACTGACACGGGCAGTCCGTGTTCTTCTTCAACCCCCCTCGCTATCACCTCTGCTTGACGCTTTGAACGAGCATAGAGATCCCCATCGTGGATCCGCCCATCAAGTGGTGTGTCCTCNGTCACAGTCCCGTCNACGATCCCATAGACCACAANTGACGAAACATGAACTGCAAAGTTAATCCCAGCTTTTACAGCAGCCATAAGGACATTTCGCGTCCCATCCACGTTTACAGCACGGATCTTCGGCCAAGAGCTACCGCCGTATACAATTGCAGCAGAGTGTACGAGATGTGTGCACCCGGCCATTAGTTTGGCGAGAGATTCTATATCATCTCTCACATCACCCTCTACGAGAGTGCACCCCTGGGCCTTAAGAAACGCTACGTCAGATCCAGGTCGATTAAGAGCAACTACATCTTGCCCACACGAGCGAAGTTCATCAGCCAAGTGTGACCCGAGAAGGCCGGTGCCTCCCGTCAGAAATACTCTCATCCCTAGAGCCCTCTGTATCTTCCTGGTCTCCGACTTAACGACCACCTAAGAACGCTTCAGCTTCAGTTCTGAGGTTATCCGTGATTGGAGTATGGTCCATGTATTCAGCAATATCCTGCTCTATCTGTGACTCATAGACCTCGAGCACACGTTCATAGTACGCTGCAGCTATGTCGCCACGCCCTAGCTCCGCCGCGGCTTTTGCTGCAGCGCTCAACCCGAGCAAGTGGTCTGAATTATCCTCTAGAATCTCCTCTGCAGTCTCGAGAGCAGCTTCGAGTTGCATCGCCGTACGCTGGAGCATTGAAAGATGAAAAAGGCCGTCGTTATCCAGGGGACGTGCTCGCTCATAAGCACCAATAGCCATAGGCATGAACTGTTGAGCTTCGGTCGAGTCCCCAGCCGTGACTGCCGTCATTACTCTGTTAAAAAGGCGGTTTGCAGCCTCCACGGGTGTCATGGTTGATAAGTCCGGAGGCATACCCGTCACTGCTCCCCCACCAGGTTGGCTTGTGATTGGTGATGCGGTTGGAATAGATGGCCCTCCTGACTGCATCATTTGTGTGGCCAGTGCAACGATAAGCACGAACATCGCCGCCCCCGCAANCCACCAAGGGAGATTCTTACCTCCAAGCGTGGCACTAGCTGCGGCCCGGTGTTNGTTTACACTGATGTGGTTTCCACATCGGTTACAATACTTCGCTGTCGCAGTAATCTGCGCTCCGCACTCCTGACAAAAGTGCCCTCCAACTTTAGCTCCGCACTCCTGGCAAAAGCTTCCCGAGGCGGCCTTACCACACTTCGGGCAGACCAGAGCGGTCATTTCCTCATCGCATTAAACAGCAAGGGCCACGTCGCAACAGTTTGTGCACGATAATTCGGCTGGAAACCAAACAGGACCAACGAACCTTCACCAATGTCGGCTTCTAGGATAGCCGCCTCTCCTTCTATGTGTTCTCCACCAAGTACCCAGCCTGAGAGCAGAGGGTCACCCTGCCCATAGCGGCCAACAATTCGAATTCTCGGATCATCGACTTCGTATGCCATACTACTCCGCCAGTACCACGCAGAGATCTCGTCTCTCATACCTTCGTTGATTTCCGATGCCGAATCGAGTTCAAGCCTTAGGATTGACCCAGGAATGTAGAACTCGGTATTCGGAAGGCCTGAAGTCAGATTAGAGATATCTAGGTCAAATAGTTCGGCCACAAAGTCTGTTGCGGCCTCAATGGCTATAACACGCCCCCCGTTTCGCACGAAGCTGCTAACCGCCTGAACCCCTTGATCACCTAAGCCACCCGTATATTGGCGAGGCAGTTCTCCTGAACGGAATCCGTTTCTAATAGAGTTCGCGTCCTGCGCCTGGAAGAGTAAGACGTCGTAGTCATCCAAGGCGCCACTATGAATATCTGCATCATGAAGTGTGTCATACGCCATGTCATATTGGTCCAGAACCCAGCGCTGCCACCCTGCCGGCATTGGCTCCTGCCATGATTTGTACATCGCCACTCGCGGTGCATCTACTTCAGTAAGATGCGCCGGTAATTGAAAATCAAAATCTGGTGCTGTGATGGGTTCGGACAATTCAACCCTAAGGTTCCCCTCAACCTCTACAGCCTCAAAATCGAGTAGATATCCGAATGTGTGTGCAGTCACGTCATACGGACGTTGAGGTGGCCCTCCTGGGTATTCGCGCAAATCTGGGTAGTGCTGTACCTCCAGCATTGAATTCGCAAAGCCTGCATATGGCTGATTCATTGGGATGACATAACTCCCAGCCGGGAAGTCCACTCCATCCACTGAAAAAGCTTCCTGCGCCTCAGCTACTTCCACTTCTGACATGACGAGTGACCGGAGTGCGTACTTCACACCGGTTTGGTTTTCCTGGTTACCTGGAATAACCCAGGCGTCCGGCCAGGCGTCCCACTTGTCCACGGCACGCTTGTTGACGCCATAGAAGTTCTCTAGCCAGAACCGGCGATTCTTCGCGGCATTCGTGAGCAGTGCCAGGGCGCCGGAGTACTGATAATCCACAATGTCGGGCAATCCCCAAGGGCCACCTTCCCAAGGATTAGGGAAATTCCAAGACCGCTGGCTCGCATCGAAGTTCCGTCCGGGCCCTAATGCCTCGGGCGAGATGTTAGTCGGTGACGCTATCCGTGCCGAGGCTGTCTCTGAAAGAATTCGAGCAGCACCGTGATAGTGCATATAGGCCCGAGCAGGAGTGAACGCATCGTATTGGGCGTTCACCACGACTCCCTTTTTCCCCTGAGCCGTTAACTCAGCAGCCATGTAGGTACCAAGCTGGCTGACCGCTGTTGTCAGAGCCGGATCAATGTTTGGTTCCCAAGGCTCGATATAGGGCGGAAAGAATATCCGAGCCCCATTACCTCCCATCTGATGCACATCATGCACTATGTGCGGATGCCAATCATTCTGGGCACCTACGGTAAGAATAGTTTCGTCTTGCGTGAACGCATACCAGTCTCGGTTGTTATCATGCCCGGTATAAAAGTGGTACAGCCAAGGAAGAGGAGCTGCCTCGAACTGCGTCCTTACATGCTCGTTATACCAGTCGTTCACCCACTGGAGACCATCTGGGTTCAGTGAAGGAATCTGCAGGAAGATCACGTTCTCNAGAATCTCGAGNATCCTTTCTTCATTAGACGAGGCCATGGTGTAAGCCAGCCGGGCTGCCATCTGACTTGGACCTACTTCTGTCGAGTGGATTCCATGGGTGATCATCGCAACAGCCTTACCGTCATCCAAAAGCTGATTGAGTTCTGACTCGCTTGAGATCATCCTCGGGTCTGCCAACTTCATTTGGATGTCTTGTAGCTCTGCTAGTCGGGCATGGTTTTCCGGACTCGTGATCGTGAGCATCACGAAAGGGTGACCGGTTGTTGTCGTCCCAAGAGTGTCAACCATCACTCGCTGGCTTCTTTCAGCAAGTTCTTCATAGTAGGAGGTCAACTCGTCCCAGTTGGCCAGCCTTCGGTCTGACCCCATTTCGAACCCGAAATACTGCTGAGGGGAAGGAATCCGCTGAGCTGCGAGCGAGGGGGCTAAGATCACGAAGACACTAAGAATCGCAGTTAAACGTCGAGTCATTGAAACTCCTTCTATACCTAAGGGGCCCGGCGATTCCGGGACCAAGCATGGTTTGTGGCGCGGCAGAAGATGGTACCGTAGCGTCCATGGGCTTGCAACGGAATCCCTGCCCCTGCTTTAGGTTTCTACCCGGACTCCCTTCAATTCCAAGACAACTGTCCCACTCGCATCTGAATTGCTAAAGTGCGACCCTCTATCAAACCTTATCCGGAGATCAGTGTGCGTAGGCTAAACAGCTTCCTTGGCCTCATAGCTATCTTGGCTGCATGTAGTTCTGAATCAGACATAGAGACATCTAGATCGGAATCTGAGCTTCCGGAACTATCGGCCCAGGGAATCGCTGATCACATGCGGATCCTCGCGTCGGATGATTTCTTCGGTAGAGGACCCGGACATCTCGGCGGTGACCTGGCCTCGGCATACATCGCCGAACAATTCTCGGAGTACGGGCTAGAAGCTCCTGGCGGGTCATATTTTCAAACTGTACCCATGGTTGGTATGACCACAGATCCAACTACGGTAAAGCTGTCTTTCACAGGACCAGAAGGTGCAATCACCCCGACATATCTAGATGAATTTGTACTCAACGCAGGAGATCCGCTTGCAGCCAGGGTAGGTGGCGACGCTGAACTTGTGTTTGCCGGATACGGCGCAATTGCCCCCGAAAACGAATGGAATGATTTCCAAGGCATTGATGTTCAGGGAAAATACCTGTTGATCTTAGTGAACGATCCACCGGCTTCTCCTAGCGAACCAGACTTGTTTGGTGGTGTNGCGATGACNTATTACGGCCGTTGGACGTACAAGTACGAAGAGGCTGCCCGCCAAGGGGCTCTTGGTGCCATAATCGTCCATGAGACCGAACCAGCAGGTTACCCATGGAGCGTAGTGCGTGGTGGCTGGTCTGGGGAACAGTTCGCCCTACCTCTCAACCCCACTGACACTCGACCAGCAGGAATGGTCGGGTGGGTCTCAGAAAGTGTGGCCCAACGCGCTCTGGCAACTGCGGGCTATGACTATGAGGAACTCAAGAACAGGGCGGCGACTCGAGGATTCACCGCAGTCGAGACTGGTATCACCGTAAGCGCAAGCGTTGAGAGCACCAGCCGTGATGTAGAGACGCGGAACGTCGTTGCTGTGCGGAGAGGTAGCACTCGGCCGGATGAATATCTCACTGTAACCTCCCATTACGACCACTTCGGTGTTGGCGAAAGCATCGCTGGTGATTCCATCTATAACGGTGCCTACGACAACGCCTCCGGTACCGCCTTACTCCTGGAGGTCGCCCATGCTATTTCTGGCAGCCAGACACCCCTAGGGCGTTCTGTCTTATTCATCGCCACTGCTGCTGAGGAGCAAGGGCTACTCGGGGCCGAGCGATACGTGCGCTCCCCTATATACCCTCTCAGCCAAACTGTGGCAGAGATAAACCTGGATGGCGCCAATCTCTGGGGTCTCACCGATGATATCATTGTTCATGGAGAAGAGCGGAGCGAGCTAGGAAACTATGTTCGCCCCCGAGCCACCCAGCTTGGCCTCACTCTCAGGCCCGACGCTGAGCCAGAAAAAGGTTTCTTTTTCCGCTCTGATCACTTTCCGTTTGCGAAGGCGGGAGTTCCTTCCCTCTGGATCGAGCATGGTCGGGACTACCGTGGCCAACCGGCGGGTTGGGGGGCTCAGCTCCAGGCCGACTACACCGCTAATCGCTACCATGCACCGTCTGATGAATTCAGTGCCGAGTTTACATTTGATGGAGCGGTACAGCAGGGCGCCCTGCTACTTGCCGTATTATTCGATGTCGCGGCAGATGTGAGTTGGCCGAATTGGCATGTTGGGCAGGAGTTCAAAGGTGCCAGAGACGCTATGCTTGAGAACCGCTAGCCAATGCCACGTGCCTAGCGATGCTGCCATTCGACATTTCTAGAATCCCGTAGGCTGTTCTAAGAACTCCCAGGTCAAACCGAATCGTTCTTCCAGGTGTGCCCCCAAGGCCTTCACCCCAAATGTCTCCGTCGCATAATGTCCCCCTAAGAGAACAGATATTCCTAGCTCTACTGCATCAAAATACTCTGCATGACTGACCTCCCCTGTAATCAGGGCATCTAGGCCCAAGCCAACTGACTCCTCTATGAAGGAGCCTCCTCCTCCTGTTACCACCCCTATCCTCTCTATCACCTCCGGGCCACCCTCAATCAGTCGAACTGGGCCCTTGAGTATCAGCTCCAGTTCACCCGCGAGCACCGCGCTCGCCACACCCCCCGGTTTCCTTCCCCACCAACCGATATTCGCGCCCTGGTGCTTTCCGAACGGTCCCCCAATCTCCAGCCCTAAAGCTCTCGCCATAAGAATGCAGTTACCCACCTCCGGGTGGCTATCTAATGGAAGGTGGCAGGAATACAGCGCGACTTGCCCCTCGATTAGCTTGCGAATCTTCCGGAAATGCCGACCCGTCACCGGCTGCAATCCTTTCCAAAAGAGCCCGTGGTGCACAATCAGTAGGTCCGCCCCTCGGTTTACCGCCTCACTGATCGTCGCCTCAGAGGCATCCACAGCGACAGCCACGTGTCCAACTTCTCCTGGGCCATCCACCTGCATCCCGTTCAGTGCGTGAGGATAGTCAGGATATCCTTCAATCAACAGCAAACCGTTCAGATATTGGAATATGGATTCTAGTTTCATATCCAGCCCTATCGGTCAACGACAACGTCGATACTATATCTCTGTAACTCATTGTGGTACAATGACTTATCCTTCATGATGCGCCACACTTGGGGTGACCTGCGCTCACCGAAATCCCGTAACACAAGGCAGGGCATCCGGTTAGCCCCTCGGATTCTCTCCACCAGCGATTGCGGTGGCCTTTGATGCAGTCCCCATATTTACGGTCCCATTTAGGACCCCCCCCTCCTCAAGCTGTAGGCGGCGGGCATGTACATCTCCCTCAATCTGGCTGGTTGCTTTTACTTCAAGGCGGGATGCCGCGACGATTGTGCCGGTAACCTTCCCTGATACAACGGCGTCCTGCGTACTGATGTCTCCCTTAACCCAGGCATCTTCTCCGACAACCACTGCTTTCCCTGCTCGGACACTGCCCGTAATACTTCCTTCAATCCGTATGGACCCTTCAGTTTCACAGTCCCCTACCACGTTCATACCTGGCCCTATAATAGAGATGATCGCCTCCGGGGAAGGCTTATTGCCCCTTCGTTCACGTACCATTCGGCCTCTTTAATCTTTGGGCTTACCGAACAACAAGGTAGCTGCAACCTTTAGCACGGGCACTAATTGGGCTGCTCCACCATCGTCAGGGGGTCTACAGCGCTCCCATTCAAGCGAATTTCAAAGTGCAGGTGTGGTGCGGTCGACTGCCCGCTGGAGCCGCTGAGGGCGATAACTTCGCGCTCTCTTACTTGCTGTCCCTGTTCAACCATCTGAGCTGAGGTATGAGCATAAACCGTGCTATATCCTTCTCCATGATCAATCACCACGAAGAGCCCATAAACTTCGTCCGTACCAACTTCAACAACCTTCCCGCCACCTGCAGCACGAATATACGAGTCGGTTTGCACAGCTATATCCAAGCCCGGGTGCTCCCCCTCCACTCCCTGCAGAAGCCCTTGCGTTATCAAACCCTTCTCCGACAATGGCCATACGTTAGGTATTGTCGCCCCGCTGACTCCCACTCCCCCTGACTCACCATCACTAGCCCTACCTCCGGAAAGGGGAAGCCATATACCACCGTCACCAGGTGGCAGGCTAGGGACAAGAAGGGACCTAAGGCGAGCATACTGCTCTTCCGCAGCCGCTAAGTCAGCCCCCACTGCCTCGAGGCGAACCTGCTCGTGACCCATCGCCTCCAAGCGGACCTCAAGGTCGCTAACCCGGGCGGCCCGGGCTGCAAGATACCACCAGCTCCCAGCCATCCCAACAAACATGATTCCGGCCACTAGCCCGACTACTATCAATAGACGCACACGCCCGTAAGTTATCCGGTACGAACGACTTACACCTCCATCATCTGGAACCACCATGATGGTTAGATCCCGCGGACCCAATAGGTTCATTCACCAACCCTAGAAGATTCCTGGCCAGTCATAAGCTCGTATATACGCTCGAAATCTTCGGGGCCGTGGTATTGAATTTCGATGGTGCCCTTACGGCCTACTTGCTCTCGAATCGTAACTCGTGTAGAAAAGTGATCCCTTAGCTGGCCTTCGAAGGCCTTCACCATCGGGTCTGAGGTCGCTCTCCTCTTCCTCTTCCTCTTCTTTTTCGAAGTACCGGCCACCCTGCGTTCTATCTCTCTCACCGACCATCCTTCTTTCGCCGCTTGTTGGCCTAATTCAGCTGCCCGTAGCGCGTCATCGACCGCCAGTAGGGCTCGAGCGTGGCCCGCCGAGAGGCTGCCATCCTCCACCAACCTCCGAACTGAGACGGGCAACTTCAGGAGCCTGAGCAAGTTTGCGACAGTCGAGCGGTTCTTACCCACCGCAGCCGCGATATCCGCTTGCTTCATGTCGAACTGCTCGCTCAGGGAAGCGTAACCTTCGGCCTCCTCAAGCGGATTGAGTGCCTCTCGCTGCAGATTCTCGACGAGGGCCAGAACTAAGAGGGTTTTGTCAGATGCTTCCCGCACAATGCTTGGCACCTCGTCCCACCCTAGGATGCCAACCGCTCGCAGACGTCTTTCACCAGCGATCAGCTCATAGTGAGCTGCCGCCGCGCGAACAACGATAGGCTGCAGAAGGCCATTCGCTTCGATCGACGATGCCAGTTCCTCTAATTCGGCTTGCACAAAACTCCGGCGAGGCTGCATCGGATTCGGCAAAATCGATCCAATCCTAATCTTTTGAACTTCACCGGGCTGTAAGTCTGGCTCTAAATAGTCACCGAGCAGTGCTCCTAGTCCTTTTCCAAGACGGTCGTGGCTCATGCTGAAAGCACCGGGCGGGCGGCGCTGGTTACCCTATTTCTCTGCGCCATCACTTCCTGAGCCAGCTCGAGGTAGGCCTGCGCGCCCCTAGAAAGAACATCATACAGCACTATGGGTCTTCCAAAGCTTGGGGCTTCGGCTAGCCTAACATTTCTAGGTATCGCCGTCCGATAAACCTTGGCACCAAAGTATTCCCGTGCTTCAGCTGCTACTTGTTTTGAGAGATTTAGTCGACCATCGAACATCGTCAGCAATACCCCTTCTATGTGAAGCTGGGGATTTAGAGATCTCTGAACCAGGCGCACGGTATTCAGTAGCTGTGTCATCCCCTCTAACGCATAAAATTCACACTGAATCGGGATAAGCACTGAGTCCGCTGCAATAAGGGTATTAAGAGTAAGGAGCCCCAAAGAAGGAGGGCAATCCATAAGGATGTAGTCGTACTGACCTCGAATAGACGCAAGCGCATCTCTCAAAACCGTTTCGCGATTTGAGGCACTCACTAGTTCGATCTCCGCCCCTACGAGATCCCTAGTTGAAGAGATAACGTCGAGGCAGGGGAAGTGGAGTTGCCTGAAAACCGTGTCTTTTATAGGTGTTCCCCGAACTAATACGTCATAGATCGTCTTGAGTTGGTCGCTGTTTTCAATCCCTAGGCCGCTGGTAGCATTTGCCTGTGGGTCAATATCAACAACAAGGGTGCGCTTTTCGGCGACAGCCAAGGAAGCACCAAGATTGATCGCCGTGGTACTTTTACCAACCCCACCTTTCTGATTAGCGATCGCTATAACGTGCGACATGAGCCCTCGAGAAACTGAACAATCCTGCTCTACCGGAGCGGGAGGGCAAGGAATATATCGTTATGGCGGGCAACCCCGAAAGCCAACCCCCACATATTTAACAGCGGGCCTCGGACTTTCACGCTAAACTCCATACATTCTCAACGCCTTCGTGATAGAAAATGTCTTGTAGCATGAGAAGGCAACGAACTGGAGGACGTTGATGCGAACTCGCATAGTTAAGGGATTGTCCCTGCTCTCATTATCCTTCCTAGGATGCGGCGATCCAGTACCTACTGGCCCTGATCCCCTAATCGAGCCGTTCGTCGGCGATTGGGCGGCAACCGCATTCGTCTTGACCAGCTCGGTGTCAGACCAGGTTTCCATCGACCTGATTCAGCTCGGAGGGACGTTCGACCTCAACATTCAACCCAGTGGGAGTTACACCGCGATCCTCGTTTACGCGGGCCTAGGACAGACGGAAATAGGCACAATCTCTGTAACCGCCACCACGGTAGCGCTCAACCGAGAGTTCCCGACCAGAAAGAATGAGGTTTCGGCCTACCAATTTGTCGGTGACACCGTGTTGATCCTGGACGGCGATACCGAATTTGACCTTGACTTCGACGGCCAGGCAGACCCCACGCTCGCTCATTTCGAGCTCCTCCGTAAGTAGCCGCTCACCCGGATAGGCCGGCGCGGCATAAGCACGACACTGTTTCACGTGAAACATTTGTCACTATAAACACTGTAACTTATTGTCCCACAACGTGTTAGAGAGTTCGCTTCTCCCTGGTACGTGTCCGCCGGACCTCGAGTAGCAGATTTTGGAGGTCCGCCGGTGATACCCCTGGAACCCTAGCTGCCTGGGCGAATGTCTCAGGTCTTATCCGAGCCAGCTTCTCCCGCGACTCATATGATAGTGTCTCAAACTCTAGATATGGTAACTCATGGTCCAGCAATAACTTAGACTGTTCCTCGAGCCTCGCAGCCCGCTCTCGTTCTCGCCCGACATACCCTTCGTACTTCAATTCCACCTCGACAGCGTTTAGTACTCCGGCTCTTAGCCCTTTCTGTGGATTTTCGATATCGCTATCTGAGCTCCCGGCGCTCAAAAGATCCACCGCTCGCACCCTGGGCCTCCGAAGAAGTTCTACGGCTCTAACTGGCCCTGAAAGCGGCCCTGACCCTGCTTCAACTAGCAGTGNATCCACATCGTTTGGAGCAAGTTTCGTGTCCTGGAACCAGGCTATAAGCNTATTTTCCTGATCAAGGCGATCCTTAAGCACCAGTGCCTGTTTTTCGGTGAGCAGTCCGACATCACGTGCCAGGGGGCCCAGCCGGCGTACGGCATTATCCTGACGGAGAAGTAGTCTGAATTCAGCTCGGGACGTGAAGAGCCTATAGGGCTCATCAACGCCACGGGTCACCAGATCATCAATCAACACGCCTATATAGGCCTGATCCCTGCGGAGGATAAAGGGGTCCTCCCCTTTGACCTTGAGGGCAGCATTGATCCCAGCAATAACTCCCTGCCCAGCTGCTTCCTCGTATCCGGTCGTCCCATTGATCTGGCCCGCGAAAAAGAGGCCAGAAATGTCTTTCAGCTCGAGTGAATGGCGAAGCTGGTGGGGAGGAAAATAGTCGTACTCTATTGCATAGCCGGCCTTTGTCATCACGACATTTTCTAGGCCGGGGACGGTTTGGAGAAAGTCCCTTTGCACATCAGCGGGGAGTGACGTCGACAGCCCATTCACATACAACTCGGTTGTATGTAACCCCTCTGGCTCTAGAAAAACCTGGTGTCGAGGAGCGTTTGGGAATCGGATAACCTTGTCTTCTATTGAAGGGCAGTAGCGCGGCCCCCTCCCCGATATTTCCCCACCATGAAGAGCACTCTTCTGAAGGTTATCGGAGACCACCTTCTTGAGGCCGTCCGATGCCCAAGTGACCCAGCACGGTCTCTGGGCTGGAATGATCTCCTCTGTATATGCCGCAAACCGGATTGCTTGGTCATCGCCATCTTGGCGCTCCACGCGGCTGAAATCGACAGAGCGACCATCAATTCTTGGTGGTGTGCCAGTCTTGAAGCGGGCCATTTCTAGCCCGAGGCTTTCAAGCCCTTCTGCTAACGCTATCGAAGGGGCCTCACCAGCCCGGCCGGCCCCAACACCAGCTTCTTGGCCCATGTGAATCCGACCACGAAGGAAGGTGCCGGCCGTAACAACAACTGCAGTCCCATAGAAGGTGATCCCTCCCCGTGTCCGCACGCCAGTAACTCGAGTGCCTTCAAGAACCAGGTCGCTCACCATTTCCTGAAAGAGATCAAGGCTCTCAAGTTCATCCAGCACACACCGCACTGCGACGGGGTATAGGTTCCGGTCACACTGAGCCCTCGGACCCCAAACCGCTGGTCCTTTTGACCGATTCAACATGCGAAATTGGATCCTTGAAGCGTCCGTAGCACGGCCCATGACACCTCCTAACGCGTCGACCTCCCGTGCTACGACCCCCTTGGCGATACCGCCAATAGCCGGATTACAGCTCATCTGGCCGATGCGACTGAGATCTGGAGTAATCAGTACAGTCCGCACACCTGCTCTGGCGGAGGCTGCTGCTGCTTCAGCACCAGCGTGGCCTCCTCCTATCACAATGACATCGTACCGTACATCCATTACTAAGCCCTCTCGATCCGGAAGCCGTCAGCCTTGACTGTTTGTGACGGCTCTACTCTCTCTACGGCCTCTACTCTTGCTGCCATCGGTCCTCTTGTAATTGTTGCTTCTAGTTGATCGAGCACAGCCAGAGCACCTCTTGCATGGACTCTGACTGATCCGTCAGGATGATTCTGCACTGTCCCGGATATTCCCAGCTCTTTTGCAGCACGACTGGTGAACCAGCGGAAACCGACACCCTGCACTCGCCCCGTAACGCGATAAGCTCGCAGCGGCACGTTCAGACATACTGGGTCCTTGGACTCCGACACTGGTTCAGCTGGATAATCTGCAGCCACTTATGCCCGCCTTATCATTTCCCTACACAAAACTCTCTGAACACTACATCTAAGACGTCGTCAACGGTAATCACTCCTAAAACTTCCTCCAGCGCTGTCTCAGCTGGCCGAAGATGAGTCGAAGCTATTTCCGCCGGGAGACCATCCTCAAGCGAGCTTCTGAAAAGTTCCACCTCGGAGCGAGCAATCTTTAGGGCACGGATATGGCGCTGGCGCGTAAGGATTGGCTGGTCTCTATGGTCTCCTACTAAGCCTGAGTAGGCCAATTGTGGGAGAAGCTGCCGGACCTGGTCTAGCCCCTGCCCTGACAAGGCTGAAACCCGGACCGCTCCGGCCAACCCTCTGAGCTCTGTAGTGGCCCGCTCAGGACCACCTGCTAGATCCGCCTTGGTTTCCAGAAGAACGACAGGCGCCGTAATCTCTTCGAGAAAACTCCTGTCTTCCTCGGAAGTTTCCTCAGAGGCCGGAATGCAGAATAGCACGATGTCGGCACCCTTCAGGTACCTTAGCGCTACTTCGATACCGAGTTGTTCAACGCGCCCCTCGGATTCCCGGAGCCCCGCGGTATCGACCAGCCTGAAAGGGAAGCCGCCTAACTGAACTGTTTCCTCTAGCGCATCACGAGTCGTTCCCGGTTCTTCTGTGACGATCGCTCGTTCCTCTCCCAGCAGGGCATTAAACACTGAGGATTTCCCTGCATTTGGTCGTCCGGCAAACACAGTGAGCGCTCCTTCTCGAAGCAGTTCCCCTTCTGGAGCTGTGACGAGTAGTGCGTCCAGTTCTCGAACAACCCCTTTCGCTTCTTCTGCAATCACATCCAATGCCACCGGGGGCTCGTCTTCTTCCGGAAAATCTATATGGTGAACCAGAAGGGACTCTAGGTGCACCAAACTCTCCCGAAGACCTGTGATTCTAGCCGATAGTCCGCGTTCCATGTGCCGCAGTGCTGCACGGTGAAAAGCTCTACTTCGGGCATCAATTAGATCTGAAACAGCTTCTGCCTGGATGAGGTCAAGTTTCCCCCGCAGGTACGCCCTCTTCGTAAACTCTCCAGCCTCTGCCTGCCGAGCTCCGGCCGCTAGACAAGCGCCCAGTACAAGGCGGGGCGCCATAACACCCCCATGGCAAGTAAGCTCAACAACATTTTCGCCCGTGTAGCTCTCTGGCTTCCGATAGTACGTAGCGACAGCTCTATCAATGACCTCTCCGTCGTCTGGGTCACAGAGGTCTACCACTCTCGCTGTTCTCGGAGCAGGAATCTCTTCTAGCGCTGGTGCCAGCCGAAGAAGTACCTCGCCAGCCTCCGGGCCCGAAACCCGGACCATAGCGATTGCACCAGCACCGGGTCCGGTTGAAATGGCCGCGATCGTGTCTACGTCCACACTCGTCTAGCTCCCTCGAAAAGAACAGTTAAGCCGCTTGCGCGTAGCCTATCTGCTAGGGCTTGGTGGGGAGCGGCCGAGAGGCTTCATGCCCTGCATCTTTTTTCGCTCCCTGGCGATGTACATCTGCTGAGGAATCGTCGCAATATTCGCTGTCGCGTAGTAGAGGTTCAGCCCACTCGCGAGATTCATAAAGATGAATATCATGAACGGCGGCATCATGTACATCATCATCTTCATTTGAGGATTCGGAGTATCCATCGACTTATAGCTTACATACTGCATCAAGAACATCGATGCGCCGAGGAAGAAGGGCAGGACGTAGGTCGGGTCCTTCGTCGACAAATCAGGTAGCCATAGGAAAGGCACACCACGTAACTCAATTGTGCTCTGGAATACGAAAAAGAACGCGATGAGCATCGGCCAAGGCAGAAGCATGGGGAGACATCCACCGAGCGGATTGAAGCCATGTTCCGTGTATAGCTTCTTCATCTCCTTCTGGAGTTTCTCTGGATTGTCCTTGTACTTCTCCTGGATTTCCTTAAGGAGAGGTTGGACAGCCATATTTTTCAACTGAGACTTCATCGCTTTTTGGTTCAGCGGAAACAGCACTATACGCATGCCTACACCGAACAGAATCAGCACCCACCCGTACCCTAGATTCAAGTTTGAATGAACCCAAATGAGGATCTTTGTGATCAGTGAAACGAATGGCTTCAGGATCGTTTGGAAAAACGGCCAACCATAGGGATTCACATTCTGCATATCCCAACCGATTGCACTCAGCATCTCGAAGTCCTGAGGCCCGAAAAAGAGCCTATACGCGAAATCGCCCTCGGCCCCGACCACTTGAGCAGCAGTCACGTGGAACCCCACGACACGACTGTTCTCCCTCCCCCAGAATGATCTGGAGGCAATAGTATCCACTTCAACGACCAGCCCCCCTAGATAACTCTCCTCCGTCGCGGCCTCATTGCTTTCGCCAGCAAGGATCGCCAAAAGGAAGAACTTGTTGCGAAGTGCCCCCCACAGCAGTGGCCCCTCGACAATCATTGGCTCGGCATTGCGTAAAACTGTCTCTTGGAGGCCCTCCTGAACGTGGTTGTGCACATATCCTACCTCACGTGCTTCCATCGCAGAGTCCGCCTCAGCAAAGGCCAGCCCGTCACCTAGATCCGTCAAAAGCTGAGGACGATCCACACCCGAGGCTCTCCCTCTGACACGGATGGTGTACTCATCGGGACTAAACTCATACTCGGTCTCGAACCTGAATGAGCTCGTGGGATGTTGGTACGTGAAGCGCAGTATCTGCGCGTCCGCACCGGCCTCTAGGGCGAGTCCGTCTTCCGGTTCAACAGTGAATGGCACCCTTGATAGGTCTAGGGTGTCGGATCCAACCACCAGCTTTTGCCCGAGATACCCCTCCGCTCCATCTGGGATTAGGTCGACGAGACCGCCCTGGTTTAGTGCCTCAAATTGGGACATTTCTGCCACATGCAGCCTAGCCCCGAAATTGGAGAACTCGAACCGATAGAGTGGGCTGGATACGACGACCCTCTTCTCTTCCGGGAGCGCTTCGGCCTCTACTGTTTCTGGCACCTCACTCGGCGATGGAGCAATTTCGGGCATCGTAGGAACTGGTACAGTAGACGGTTCTGTTTCCGTGCCTACCTCAGCTCCCGTAGCACTATCCGCTGAAATAGCTTCATCGGGTATGGGGGGCGGAAACAACCAGGAGGTTATCACCACGACCAAGAACATGAGTAAGAATGTCAGGACAAGGCGGGCTTGGAAGTTCATCTAACCCTCTCCGTAACACATGCTCTCTCGGCCGAATTCATTTCCACTCTCGGGGGCACGGGATCAGGTCCGAAGTCACCCCAAGGATGGCAACGACCGATTCGGCGTAGTGCAAGCCAGATACCCCTTACGGCTCCATGCGACTGAATCACTTCAATCGCGTACTCAGAGCATGTGGGGACGAACCTACAGGTCGGTGGCGTCCAAACCGATATTCCGCCTTGGTATCCCCGGATAATCGCAATCAGGATTTTTCTGAACAAAACCCCTCCACCGCTTCGTTTATTTCCCTCTCGAGCTCAGAAAAACTCGCCCTGTATGCTGAGCGCGTAGCCCGAATGAGCACGTCTCCTTCACGACCCTGTGATCTCAAGTGAGGGATTACCCGTCGCCGACCGATTTCGCGTAATCGTCTTTTAAGTCGGTTCCGGTCCACGATTCGTTGTCCATGTTTCGGTACAATCAGGCCGAACCGGGAAACCGACGCCTTAGGACTGGCGAAAAAGATCTCGAGATTCCCCGTACTCTCCCGTTTACCTTGCTGGAGGATCTCCTGGATTTCATTGCTCCGCCGAATCCGAACACTTCTAGGGAAGTGTTCTGAGCGGTCCGCCCTGGCTGGTGCTACTTGCGGCCGATCGAGACTACCAGTCGAGCGCGACCCCGCCTCCGACGACGATTGAGAGCCCTTCGGCCGCCGCGAGTTTTCATCCGTGCGCGGAATCCATGTGTGTTGACTCTTTTGCGATTCCGTGGCTTGTATGTCGGCTTCATCGGGAGTAGGCCAATCCATTATATCTTGCATCCAGAAACGAGCTGAAAAAGATAGCCGAGCCGGCGAGAAAGCGTCAACGGTGACCATCTTCAGCCCCACACGAATACCTTAAGACAGCCCGAGAATGTAGAAGTTTGATTTTTAGAGTTTCGCTTGGTAGGTTCGGCGCCCCGGGTCGGCCAACCCCACCCGTCAGTATCACCTTCGAATGATGCAGGTCCGCCGTACTCCATGACGCCAGTCTCTAGCTATTCCTCACCCTGGATCCCCCCCGCTGACGAAGAGACATCGTGGAATTGACTGCCCCTGAATTATGGAGTCGGATCCGAGAGTCAGTTCAGGCCTCTGTTCCTGAGCAGAGTTATTTGACATGGGTTAAGCCCGCTGTAGCCGTCGCTTTCACTTCAAATGANCTGCACCTTGAGGTGCCTTCGCGTTTCCATGTCGAGTGGCTTGAGGACAAGTTTGGACCCGCCCTGTCCACATCTTCAGAAGCAATCCTCGGCAGGCCTATCAAGATCACAGTCACTTGTTCTGCTACGGCCTCATCAGCCCCGGTCGCTTCGATCGATCTTACTGCTCCGCTGATTGAGGACGCTGCTGACCGGGATATCCCTTCCGCTGCGTCAGGCTCCAGGACCGTACCATTGCTTAATGACCGTTACACTTTCGAGCGGTTCGTGGTTGGGGCTGATAACCAGCTCGCTGCAGCAGCTGCTAGAGCAGTAGCTAATCGGCCCGCTAAAACGTACAACCCCTTATTCCTTTACGGAGGCGTTGGTTTAGGAAAGACACACCTAATGCATGCCATCGGACACCACATGGGGAGCGAGAACCCCCAGGGGAGTGTCTGTTATGTCTCGTCGGAACAGTTCATGAACGAGCTGGTCGCGTCTATCCAGCAGGGGACAACCGCAGCATTTAGAAGGCAGTATCGGGAGATGGACCTACTGCTCGTAGACGACATCCATTTCCTAGAAGGGAAAGAGCGGACACAGGAAGAGTTCTTCCACACATTCAATGCGCTCTATGACGCCCAACGCCAAATTGTCCTAACAAGTGACCGGCCACCTAAGGACCTCTCAGGCCTCGAGAACCGACTTGTATCCCGTTTTGAGTGGGGCCTGGTTGTGGACGTGAAGCCACCGGACTACGAAACCCGAATGGCCATCCTACAGAAGAAAGCAGCCGATGACGGGTTCAGCCTAGACTCAGAGGTGATCGAGTTCATTGCCCACTCATGTACCGCCTCGGTACGGGAGCTTGAGGGCGCGGTAATCAAGCTTTTGGCGTACTCTTCACTGACCAATCAGGAAATTACTCCCGACTTAGCTAGAGCAGCATTCCGGGGTGCCCTGGGGCAACAACGAGAAAGGGGGCCCATTCTTTCTCCAGAAAGAATTAGGGAAATTGTTGCTCGTAGGTGGAGGGTTCGTGCCGATGCCCTTGCCTCTAAAAGGCGCACAAAAGATTTAACCGTCCCTCGACAAGTCGCTATGTTCCTTATCAAAGAAGCCTTCGATCTGTCGCTCGTCCGGATTGGAGAATTCTTCGGAGGAAGAGACCACTCGACTGTGATTCACTCCATACGAAAGGTTGAGGAAGAAATGGAACGGGATCCGGTATTTAGGGAATTGGTACACGCTGCGAGAGAAGACTTCACAGGTACAGATAGCGCCCCTGGCTAAGGTGTGGATAACTCGTGGATAAATTACGCCTTATCCACACCTTTATTTTTTTCTTGATTTTTGTGGAGACTTAGTGAAAAAACTCTACACTTTTCCACTTAGGAATATATCAAGGTAAACAGTTATAGAACCTACTAGATTGGGATGTTCTTGTTTCTTTCTTCCACACTTCCACACCTACTACTACTACTATGTTTTTCTTTAATAAAGAGACATAGTATCTAAGCACTGTTGAAACCTACTCGGTCCGCTTCAGGAACCGCCTAAATGAACTTCACGATTACCCGACAAAACCTCCACAATGGCCTAGCCGCGGTATCCGCAAGTATTCCATCTAAAACCACACTCCCGGTTTTATCAAACATCCTTTTTCAGGCTGAAAACGGAAGTGTTTGGATGAGCGGAACGGACTTGGATGTGGCAGTTCGAATCAAAGTTCCAGCTGACGTGAGAGAAGATGGTAGCTTGACTGCTCCTGGTAAGAAGCTTCAAGAAATCACAAAGGAATTACCAGATCAGCCAGTCGAAGTATCTACGATAGGAACTCAGATTGAACTCAAAAGCGGCAGGGGTAAGTTNAAGTTAAATGGTCTCCCATCTGACGAATTTCCTTCGCTGCCAGAAGTAGATTTTGAAGGAGCTTGGAGTGTAACAGGAACGGATGTAAACCGTCTGATTCATCACACATCCTTCGCAGTTTCTAATGAGGAGAGTAGACCGATACTCAACGGAGTCTTATGGGAACTCCGTGATGGGGCGATGAGGATGGTTTCAACGAATGGCCATCGCCTAGCACGTATGGGTGTTCCTGCAGAATCTGGGGACACTTCTTCAGCTGACTTTATAGTACCACCAGGAGCTCTTCAGCAGGTACAACGTCTTTTTAAGAAAGATGAGTTACTAGAAGTGGCGCGAAGCGGAAACCACTTAGGCTTTAGAGCTGGAACTGCTGAGGTATATACGAGGTTGATTGAAGGGACTTACCCAAATTATGAGGCGGTTATACCGCGTGATAACGATAAAGTAGCGACTGTCGATAAAAAGGCCCTGGAGTCAGCGGTACGAAGAATGGCGGTAGTAGCATCTGACCAAACACACAGAATACGACTAAAATTCGAATCGAATAGACTCCACTTAAATGTTCTCACTCCTGATCTTGGAGAAGGCCAAGATGAGCTTGAAGTTGGCTATGAAGGGGAAGAGATAGAGATAGGGTTTAACGCAAATTACCTTCTCGAAGTACTTCGCTACATGCCTACAGATGAAGTAGATATAGCCTTCAAGGCACCTGAAAGAGCTGTGACGATAGAGCCTTCAGGGTCAGAGAACTTGGACTATCTATGTCTAGTAATGCCCCTGAGGTTACTAGACTAAACCGGACGGGGCTGGTTGTTTAACCGAAGAAAACACCTTTCTCCACCTTCCAATAATCTATTCTCTTGTTACGGCTGGTTCTCCTCTAGTAATTCTTGCACAGAGAAGATCGAGAGCAGCGGGAGACCGACTTCACGGAAGAGATCTTCAGCGTTATCTGAGCGGTCTACTAGCGCCAAAACACCGACCATGGTTACTCCGTGCTCACGCAGGGCCTCTACTGCCGAGAGAGTGCTTTTGCCGGTGGTTAGGGTGTCTTCAATAACAAGGCAACGAGAAGATGGGTCTAGCCCGCCCTCTATGCGATTTCCGGTACCGTGGTGTTTAGCTTCCTTCCGGACAGAGAATCCATCCAAAGGGTGGCCCTCTAGGTGGCTGCGGTGAGCGATGGCATATGAGATGGGGTCAGCCCCCATTGTGAGGCCACCTAAATGTGTAGGCTCAAGACCACTCTTTCTGACCATCTCGTAGCCCACCTGACCAACTAGCACCTGGCCTTCAGCGCTCATGGTTGTACGGCGTGCGTCGATGTAATAGGTGGAGCTGGCTCCGCTCGAGAGCGTAAAGTTACCGAAACGCACAGAGCGCTCTAACAACAAGTGCTTCAACTGATCTCTATGGGTCATCGCCGGCACAGTGTCTTGGCCTTCACTCGGACGCAAGTCTTCATTGCCTTCTCCTATTCTCTTCAATCGTTGCCCATTACAAGAAACGCCCAGCCAATCCAGCATCCATGATGTGAGATCGAGATATCTATACTGCTTGGCTTGCCGTCCAAAAGTAGTAGGGGGTGGCTTCGGCCAGTTGGACTCCGGGGGCGAAGAACCTGGAGGTGGTCTTGGGCCACATTAATCGTGTTAGCTATAGATGCCTTTAATCCAATCCGGACCGCTGCCGACTCTCTAGAGTGGACTCCAGCTTGTTCCTCTGCGGTCAATTCTTCAAGCAGCTCGGGATACGAGGCAGACCATGGAGCACCGGGTTCGTCAAGTCGGGCAAGGTCATGATATAGCTCGGCTGGTGGAGCCCCCTTAATCGGTTCATTCAGATGGCCTGTCCAGGCGAAGGCGTGAAGCACGCCTTCTGAAAGATCTACAGACACAGGTACCGAGAGCTCTTCATAGACAACATTTCCAGCTCTGATACTCGGACTTCCTTCCTGAATCATCCTGGTCCATGACACTTCAAAAGCAGAGTGAATAAATGCTGGAGGAGTACGGAGAACCTTAGAGAGGGCCTTAAAAGCTGCCTCCTTACAGGCCCAAAGACACCAGAGTTCAATATCAGATTCCCCTGCCCTAGCGACTACGGCTTGTTCAGATTTTGTGAAAACACGCTTCAGAAACCGATGGTTTTCCAGTTTTCCATGGAGGTTAGAATTTTCAAGGTCTACAACGTCGTTGCCGATCCAGCTCACCATAGAACTCACAGTCGTTAGTCCAGGTTCTGCAGGCTGTTCAGGTCTCCGAGCAGTCCTCTCCGGACTTCTTCTGGCACCCGTTGGGGTCTTCGGTTTGCCCCAATCCAGACAGCAGTGACGGCAGCTTGTACCATAACGCTTTGCGGGGCTTCTTCCCGCACAATCTCTTGTCCTAGAACCATGCTGGTTCTCCTAAAAGATTGTGCCCAAGTTCGGACCAAGAGTTTTTGGCCCCGCTTCGCTTCCTCGAGGTAGTCTACCTCAATGCGGACCACGAAGATGCTTCGACCTGTTTCGTCCAGTCGGGACCAAGAGAGTCCAGCTTTTTCGAGTGCTTCAAAACGGCCGTGCTCTAGGTAGTTCAAGAAGACGGCATGATTCACGTGTCCAAACGAGTCAAGCTCGGGACTCCGAACCGTGATAGAGGTTTCGGAGACTAGCCTGTTGTTAGGTGCTGATGACATGGCGAGAAAAGACGCAAGAACAGTGCGCCTGAGCAAGGAGAGCATCTTGTCCGGTGTTACTCCTAGGGATACCCTGGCGGCCCCATGTTTCATAAAGCCAAGACTAGCGCCCGCTGGGTACAGCCCCAGCCACTCTCGCTCGGGGAGCTAAGAAGAAAGAGTATCCTTATAGCTGTTTGGTCGATGGCCCTACTAGCTCCGATGCAACTGAAAGGGGCTGTATTGAGTGAAGGTCCCCCCAAGGCACGACAGGCGAAAGACTCAGTCCTATTGGTGCTTGCTGCAGCCAGCCTTGCTGATGTTTTGCCAAGAATCGGAGATGAATGGGAAAGGCTGGGTGGGACCCCTTTGGTATTTTCATTTGACGCGACATCTCGACTGGCGGTCCAGGCNTCACAAAGTGGATCCGGAGATGTTTTCTTCAGCGCTGACCCTCAGTGGATTCGGTGGCTTGAGGAGCAAGGAACTGTGTCCCCTGGCAGCGCTGTCCATTTTGCAGCTAACGATCTGGTAATTGCGGTTTCTCGAGACATTTCTGTACCCGTGCAGCCTGATATGCTCTCGGTTTTCGAGCGGATTGCTCTTGCCGGTGAAAACGTACCCGCTGGGAGGTACGCTCGAACGGCACTGGAACAAGCGGGGGTCTGGTCAGAGCTTGAGGGGCACATCGTTAGAGGAGGGTCAGTACGAGGGGCTCTAGAGTGGGTTGCACGAAATGAGATCCCGGCCGGAATCGTTTATCGGACGGATGCGGAAGCAGAGCCGTCGGTCAGGATAGCATTCGTTTTTGAAGGACCCGGATATCCACAAGCTCAATATTGGGGAGTCCCACTAGGGTCCACGGTGTACGAGAAGTCAGCAGTTGATTTCGTGAACTTCGTCTTAGGTGACTCAGGCCAGCCCTTTCTTAGAGAGGCGGGATTCAGCCCACCTCAGTCCGACATACCCGATGGAGAGGAAGAACGTTATGCCGCGGGGGATACGGGTGATGATTTAGTAGCATCGGTATCATCTGCGGTGCGTCTATCCCTTATCGTTGCTTTCCTCGCAACTTTGGTGGGCCTAGTCCCCGCCATAGGGCTCGGGTGGCTACTTGCACGCCGTGATTTTCCCGGGAAAACAATTCTCTCCACCGTCGTTACGGCTCCTCTTGTCATACCGCCAGTGGTAACNGGCTTCCTTCTCCTAAGCGTACTAGGCGCCTCTACTCCCCTGGGAGGGCTAATCGCGTCACTTGGATTCCCGATACCGTTTACCATCCTTGGTGCTTCGATCGCTGCCTTGGTCGTAGGTCTTCCGCTTTATGTGATCACCGTGCGTGGTGCATTCGAGGCAGTTGACCCGATGTATGAGGAGTTGTCCTGGACGCTCGGGTCTTCTCCCTGGAGAACGTTTTTTCGCGTGTCGCTTCCGCTGGCGTTGCCGGGGATTGCGGCTGGGGCAGTCCTTGCTTTCGCGCGGTCACTCGGTGAGTTCGGAGCTACGGTCGTGTTGGCAGGCAATGTTGAAGGGTCGACACGGACGATCGCTCTAGCGGTCTATACACTATTGGAGTCACCGACCGGAAGAGAGACGGTTTGGATACTGGTAGGTGCAAGTGTGGTGATCTCGCTAATCGCTTTGCTGGGTTTTGAGGCGCTCTCACGGAGACAAAAACGTCGATTGGAAGACCGACATGCCCGCTGACACCAATTTCCGTTTGGGCCTAGACCTANAGATTCCCTTCACTGAGGGAGGGTTAANGGTCGAGCTGAATACAGCAAGTACTCGGATTGCCATAGTGGGTCCTTCGGGGGCGGGAAAAAGTACGATCCTTAGAATTCTGGCAGGCGTAGAACGCCGAGCGCACGGAACCGTTCTAGTTAAGGAGCATTATTGGCAGGACAGCTCGAATGAAATATGGGTCCCTTCGTGGGACAGGCGGGTGGGTTGGGTCCCTCAGGAGACACTTCTCTTCCCGCACCTGACTGTCCGAGAGAACCTAAGCTACGGGGGTGCATTACCTGATTGGGTATCAGAAACCGCTGCCTTGCTCCAGATAGGGGACTTGCTCGAGCGGCGACCCAGGAGGCTTTCTGGGGGCGAGCGGCAGAGAGTGGCCTTGGGCCGGGCATTACTTTCGAAACCCAGGCTTTTGCTTCTTGACGAACCGTTTTCAGCGCTTGATAGGCCCTTGAGGGCTGAACTATCACAGCTTGTAAGTGATTGGGCTCTAGATAGGAGTGTACCGATTGTCCTTGTGAGCCATGATGAAGAGGATGCGAAATGGTTGGCGGAGGAGCGCTGGCACGTGGCCGGAGGTAGCCTCAGGAAGGAGTAGGCTTCAGAGCCGCTCTGGTGCTACTACCCCCAACACCTGTGGCAAAACGCTCACCTCGACGGTATGGCCTGCGGCCTGCCTCACGTCGCCGTCCATTTCAAANCGAGGCGGTTGGTCGAATTCCAGGCTGAATCTTGTGTCAGCCAAGACCTCTACTCGGTCTGGGTCTGAGCTTACGTGGAGGCCCCGCTCCGCTCTATTAAAGAGCTTGAGTCTTGTAAATGCGGGGGCATCTTGGATGCAACAAGCGTGAAGGTAGCCATCCTGAACACCTGCATCGGGCGCGATCGGAAATCCTCCCCCAAAGAAGCGTCCATTCGAGATGGTCAGCATCAGATGAAGTCCGTCGCGTAACTCACTCTTTCCTCCGCTTATGCCCACTCGGATACCTGTGAACCGGAAGAGCTGCTGGAGCGCCGTGATCTTGTAAAGCAGTTCGCCTTTTAAGAACCGCGCATTGGCAGCAGCATCAATGACTGCTACGTCAAAACCGAAGCCGACCAAGTTTAGGAAATTCCTTTGTTCCATGACGTGAGGTGTGTTCTCAGCCGCACTAAGGGTTTCCACCCGGCCCATGTCTACCAAACGGATGTGTCCTGCTGCGAGAGTAAGAACTGCTCGCTCGGGGTTGGAGGGGTCATATCCAAGGTTTCTCCCAAAGTCATTACCGGTTCCATTCGGCAAGATCCCAAGAGCAACATCCTCACGACCACTGGCTGCGACACGGTCAGCAACGTTACCCCAGGTTCCGTCTCCCCCAACAGCGACGATGATGTTGTAGCCTTGGGCAATGGCTTGATCCGCGAGGTCGCGCTCTTCCCCGGCACGGGTGGTTTCGGCAAAAGTCACCCTGCCTATGTGCTCAGCCAGGAGGGCCCGATAGACCTCAATCCTCTTGAGGCCGCGGCCCCTACCTGCAGCTGGATTGAAGATGACAAAGTGGCGGTTCACTGAGCGTCAATCCGTGGTGAGAAAGTAAGGCTATAGGGTCAGGAGAGGCTCGAACGTTTGCAGCCCCTCTTCATACCACTGTTCGCGGAAAGGATAAGCATTGATGTCATCAAGGGTCAGCCCTTCCGTCATTGGGTGTTCGTAAAGCGTGAGTGAGCCTCCCTCCTCTTCGTGCTCTGAGTGAGGGGCTTCCATGTAGATATTCGCCTTGAAGTGCCCGTCTACGCCTTCCTCGACTGTAAATGCATTGTAGAGGTGCTTCGACGGCACGTAATCGTGTTTGGTCACAGTAAAATCGAGGACTGCATCCTCGCCGTCACGGACGTTCACATCCATTTGTAGTTCGGATTCGGTGAATGATATCTCCAAATCCTTCATATAGTGCGGAAGGTGCCAACGTTCGATCGCATGTAGCCGGGACGCTTCGGTGGAAGTCCCAACCATGAAAGGATAAAAAGCAGCCTTCGGTATTTGCTTACCAACCTCAATCATTGGGGGTACGATCACCGCCAGAACGATCTCCTCATACTCCCCTGCCTCGCTCTGTGTAAATTGAAATGCAGTCAGGGCCAGAATGCTTCGCGTATGCTGCATCTCAAGTGGCTCAAGATGGGCGGGGAGTAGAGCGCGCGCGTCTGAAGTCGGCATTTCGAAAAATGCACCCACGCAATTTCGGAAGCCGTAGTATGTGTGATCCGGTAGACTCATAATCTTATTTGCCTTGATGCTTGTCAGCGTAACTGGTTAGCGTTTCTTGTCTGCTTCATATCAGCCTGAAGCGCTTTCTGTTCTTGGAGACGACTCATTTGAAGTTACGAGGGGTTGTAGCTCTCTTGGCCGTGACCTTAGGCATGGTCTTATGCGATCTCGTGCAGCGACTTCTCATAGGACCTTTGGTATGGCTAATGCCTTCAAGCCGCAAACGGATTCTAGGGGCCTGGATGCAGGCAATGGCCTGGCTCACGAGTAGGCCAATGGTGTTCTTGGGTGGCGCAAGTATCGCTGTACCACCTCAGGTCCCTTTTGAGCCTGGAGTCCTCATAATCATGAACCACCAATCCCTGCTAGACATTCCGATGGTATGTTCATCAGTGCGAGGTGGATACCCCTTAATTGTCACGCGTAAGCGATACCGGCATTGGATTCCGCTAATCTCGCACATGATCAGGCTCTATCAATACCCAGTCGTTGATCCTACGGCAAACCGGCGAGATGCCCTCGGAATGACTGATGATCTGAGTGAGGTGGCCCGCACGGCAGAGGTGCCAGTAGCGATTTTTCCGGAGGGGACGAGGACAAGGGATGGCGATATTGGGCGGTTCAAGAAAGCGGGGCTCCGGCGGATTCTCCAGGTTCGAGCCTGGAAGGTCTATATACTCGTGGGAGACGGATTCTGGAAGTATGCGAAGCTCAAGGACTTCCTGAGGGGCATAAGCGAGATGAATGGCGAAGTCGAATTTGTAAGCATGCTTGAGTGGAATGATCCCGCAGCAGATCCAAATCCGTTCATAGAAGAAATTCGTACCCGGATGGTAGCCCGCCTTGCCCGGATGCGCGGGGATTCCATCACATGACGGATGGAGTGGCATTGGGATTGGCTAGTGCACGGGAACTAGCCGAGGGGCTAGTGCAAGCAGGCGGAGGCCAGGTGCGGTGTGTATTGCTGTACGGTTCACACCTCCACGGGACGAAACCCAACCGGTATAGCGCGTACGATTTCATTGTCTTGGTAGACGACTACAGAGCGTTCTATTCTGCCCTCAAGAATTCAGGCCACATGCGGGGATCAGTGCGCTTGATGTCAACCATGGCATACATCTTACCTCCCAACGTGATAGCCTATTCACCGGTTGAGGACACAGACAAAGTCGCGAAGTGTCATGTGGTTACTCGAACCCACCTTGGCCGTGCCCTTGGGCCGCGACCTAAGGATCACTATCTGCTCGGTAGAATGGTTCAGAGGATGGCGTTCATCTGGGTCGCCTCAGATGAAGACCGGCAATGGGTGGAAACTGTCATGACAGGTGCGATAGATCGCGTCCTCACGTGGATGGGCCCCTACCTCACTGAGCCGGTNGATGCTGACGGCTTGGGTCGCCGTATNCTTGAAGTATGCTACCAAGGAGAGTTTCGCCCGGAAGCAACTGACAGACATCAACACACCTATGAGGCGCAGGCNGATCACTTTCTCCAAGTGCTGAGCCCCGTACTTTCTGACGCAGAGCGATATGGGCTCATGGTAGCAGAAGAAGGCAGGTATCGACTAACCTCACCCTCTAGCGCTTGGGAAACACTTAGGTGGCGATGGCACTTCATGCGGTCGAAATTGAGAATGGGAATACGAACGCTAAAGCACACTGTGACTTTTGAGGAATGGTTACCATATATCGTGAGAAAAGCAGAGCGACACAGCGGGAAGAAGATCAAACTCACTTGGCTTGAACGTCGATTTCCACTGCTGTTCCTTTGGCCCAGAGGCATCACATTTCTTCTCTCGAGACCCAAGAAAGATGTTCGCCAGTGAGTAACAGAGCGAAGTCGAGTCACCTGCCGGTTTGTGTGGCTGACCTGCTGGCCTATGAGGCCGGACCTTGAGCTCTGAACTCTTGGGGCTAGTAATCGTTGTCGGTGCAACTCTCGTTTCGTCAGTTATGTACGTNGTTAGTGGAGCTTATCGACGGGAAGACCAAAATGANGTCAGTGACCGGGGAAGGTTTCTCNTTGGCTCGTTCGTGCGGAGNTGGCTCTTCTGGTTCTTGAGTCCCCTGGAGCGCATAGCGGTAGGGCTCAGAATTTCACCCACCACGTTCAACGCACTTGGCGTCGCCCTTGGAGTAAGTGCTGGTTTCTGTTTCGGAACCGGGAATCTCAACCCGGGGGGGTGGCTCATACTCCTCAGTGGTGCGTTCGATGTTTTAGATGGTAGAATCGCGCGAGCTCAGGGGCTGGCTTCACGACGTGGCGCATTCCTTGATTCTACTTTAGACCGGTTCGCTGAGGTTGGTGCGTTCGTNGGACTCGCGGTTTTCTACCGTTATTCGGCAGCACTAACGATCATAGTTGCTTGCGCGATGGGAGGGTCTCTACTCGTCAGTTATGCACGCGCTAGAGGTGAGAGCGTAGGGGTCATATGTAATGTGGGCCTCATGCAGAGAGCCGAGCGCCTGCTCCTGGTGGGCCTGGGTGGTATTCTTGACCCGATTATTAGCCAACAGAGCAACCTTGACCCGGGCTTTCTTCTCGCGTCCGCGTTAATACTTGTCGCCGCAGGTGCGGTAGGTACCGCCGCGTACCGGACAATCTGGATTTCGAAGCGAGCGGTGTAAGTCCTAGTCGGACTTACAGTTAAGG